>ERZ894229.20-NODE-20-length-210696-cov-23.7309_pt1 | contig 210696 bp, 200 predicted proteins | sample MGYA00380295_ERZ894229 | MGnify/ENA primary metagenome ERZ894229 (study PRJEB32331, sample SAMN06328479) | human gut metagenome | biome: human gut microbiome; feature: stool | host: Homo sapiens | collected 2014-09-17 ...
GCACCCGCCCGCCCAAGTCCCACCGCGCCTCCTCTCAAGTCGCTAACATCTCCCCTGCGTCCTCGCCTGCTTCGCGGGCTTTGGACTGGATGTTTTTTATGGAGGATGGATGATGAAATGTCCTGAGTGTGGAATGGATATGCGGGCGGGATTTTTGCAGACGGTGAAGATCGTTGCTTTCAATAAAACAAGGCATAAGATATCGATGACTCCTAAGGATGAAGTGGATACCATATTAGCAAGAAAGGCACTCACCGGCACAGATTTCCCGGGCTTTATCTGTAAAGAGTGCGGCCTGGTCGTATTTGATTATAAGAAGGGGCTTTCACGTTTATAACTTCAAAATTAATTATACATGAAACAAATGGGCAAACGGAACAGTTTGCCCTAAAATTTTGATTTTATAGGCGAATAAATAATTATACTATCCTCTTCAAACAGGTGTTATTAGGGATAAGTAAATCTCCGTTTCGGTGTTGGGCGGACGAGTGACTGAAATAGGGCTCGTCTGGGTGCGAGCGGTACCATGGGAAACACCCCGCGCCTCGGAATATTTTTTTAAGTATCTGCCTGAAAAAGCAGGACTATTCCGTTTTTGAGTTTACATTTGTGCAGATCGGCTTCTGGAATACTTTTAACTTTTCCATCGTTAATTAGTTTTAAATAGTCTTTTTGAGATAAGTGGAGTTTTTCTCTTAAAATAGAGGATACCTTTATCATAGAATAATATTTACTTTTTATTTCAAGTGTTATGGTTTCATTTAATGAAAAACTTTCTCCATTGATTGTATATAGAGGATATCCTATTTCTGCCCCATTTTTCTGTAGTAAATCGGAGCTCATTGCAAAATGTTCGGCGAGGATTTCATCATTTTTATGAAAAGCCTCTAACACCTCGGGCCTCAATGATTGAGGAGAAATGCGTGAATAAAGAGTTGCGTTCCATGTAGTATTGCAGCATGAACATTTGTATATTAACCAAATATCCAGAGATTTTCTTTGAGCATTGATGCGAAATTGCCTGGAGCAAATAAACTCTCTTTTTTCTCTACATTTTTTGCAATATCGGAAAATGGGGAGTACCGAAAGATAACGCACTTCCCACACAACTTTTTTCATAAATGCTGCCTCCGTTCTTTGCATGTAAATTGTATCATCGCAGAATAATGAACCCAACCTAATACTCTTTTAGTAAATAAACATAAGAAATGAGCTGGTATAGTTTCGCCAACTACACCAGCTCACGGTTATTCATTGTGTTCTTTTTTTAACTGCCTGACAATTCGCTGAATACTTTTTAAGGACAGAAAATATTTATCAGCCAAAGATTCCATACGTTGCCCAGCAAGGTATTCTGCATAAATACATTCATTTCTGCTGTGCAATTCTTGACGAATTGAAGTGGTTGCTCCCCAGCTTTTTTTGTTATCGGAAATTCTGGGAATATATATAAATTCTCCGTCAATATATTCTTGAACCTTTAGTAATAATTCTTGAGGCAGAACTTGTGTTGCTTTTTTGTAGCTCATTTTGCGCTCCTTAATTGTTTTTTAGGAACGGCAAAGCGCATTCGCAACACGTATTCAGTTTTGAACGTTGCGATGGCCTTGCCTACGCAATTATAACGATAGGATTAAGCATAAAATCGGAACCTCCTTTTTTGGTTTCATACTATATTTTAAAATAGTATAAGATAAGATAAAACCTCGATTTCTTTTATTAAAAGAAAATGAGGAATTATATTCTTTTGTGTCAAATTGTCCCGAACCTTATTATTTTTCGTTACATATCTGCTTCAACTAGTTCCCTGGCTTGACAAGCCATTTCATATTGTAATTTATTTGAGTAGTCAATAACATGAAATTGCTTTGATGGCAATTCAAAGATATACAGACTGCCTGGTACTGATACAAAAATTTTTTCAAAAGATAGTTTATATTTATTTGATAGAGTACGCATGGATAGCAAAGCATCGTTTAGCATCATGTCATTCGCATAAATATCAGAAAAAACAAATAATTCGTAGTGGCAAAAGCGAGCATATCCGCCATTATTTAGTTTTTCTAATTTTGTTTCTATCGCTTTCATAATGAACTTAAAAGAGTCTGTGCCTAACTTGCCTATTAAAATTCCATCTTCATATTTGCAACCACAGTGGTGTATTTCTTGTATGGCTCCTTCTTTACTACGAACTGAATGTATATTCGTATAAAGATTTTCTGCTTTTTGTTGATCTTGATCAATGGCTTGAGTTACTTCGATTCCTCTTGAGTCATCAATAAATTGTAAATCTGGCCTGTCTCTTATAAGTATACTTTCACAGTTTATAGATAAAAGATGAGATAGTATTATTTTTGCATAGCACTCATAATAATCTAATTCAGTATGTTTAGGTAATGGTGCATCCCATTTTTTCATAGTGATCCCTTTCAATCTAATAATTTTTATTTTTATAGTAACATAATGTAAAACGACTGTCCATCAAGTCACTTGCTCCGGGAAAAATTGTCCAGAAGTAATGAAAGCAGGTGTAAAAAAACGCCATTTCAAATCCCAAAGCCAGAGAAGCAAGGGGCGGGAGCGGGGAGACGGGCGTGACTTGAGGTGAAATGTGGCAGACTTCGGTCTGCAAAGCCGGGAGCTCTGAGGTTGCGGACGGCGCACAACGCCGGGCCGCAAAGGGAGCGTGGAGATCAAAATTTTATCAAAAATTTTGAATCGACTGCTCCCGGTCCTCAGAAGCGGACGGTTTTGCAGGCCATAGTCTGCCCATTGAACCTCCCGTCATGCCCGTCTCCCCGCTCCCGCCCCTTGCCCCCGCCTTTTGCGATTTCCCCCTACGCACCTTCCTGCCCCCATTGCGTTCGCCATTTCCCTTTCGCATCCCACTTTTCCCTCCTCCCTTGTCGATAAATGTAGACCATTTCTTCCTTCTAAAATTCATAATTCCCCCATCTGCGAATAAACATTATATTAGCGGTTAAGCAAATTTATGAGAAAGAAAAGGAGAAATACTATGTCAGAAAAAGTAATTGAAAACAACAAGGTGAGCGTCATCGGGGAGGTGATTTCCGGGTTTACGTTCAGCCACGAAGTCTTCGGCGAAGGCTTTTATCTTGTGGATCTGGCAGTAAACCGTTTAAGCGAGCAGACGGACATCATTCCGCTTATGATATCCGAAAGGCTTTTAGATGTGACGAAGGATTACGTGGGCTGCACCATGGAAGCCATCGGGCAGTTCCGTTCCTATAACCGGCACGAGGGGAGCAAGAACCGGCTGGTGCTCTCGATTTTCGTGCGCGAGGTGAATTTCCTGGACGAGTTCAACGACTACACGAAAACCAACCAGATTTTCCTGGACGGATACATATGCAAGGCGCCCATTTACAGAAAGACGCCACTGGGACGCGAGATCGCAGATATCCTGCTGGCGGTCAACCGCCCCTACGGAAAGTCCGACTACATTCCCTGCATCGCCTGGGGCAGGAACGCAAGGTACGCCTCCGGCTTCGAGGTGGGCGTGAGGGTGCGCGTCTGGGGCCGCGTACAGAGCCGCGAGTACACGAAAAAGCTGAGCGAGACCGAGTGCGAAAAGCGCGTGGCCTACGAGGTCTCCGTCAGCAAGCTGGAGTGCGTGGAACAGGAGTGAAAGTGCGCGGGACAGCGCGCAGAACAGGAGTGAGACAATAGAACTTGCAAAACCTCACAAAAAATGATAAAATACGCTGAGAATTGATTCGATAACTATGTGCAGTTTTACTAAGAGGTGTCAGTATGGATAAAGGTAAGGTTCAGGTTTTCTGCGGTCCGGGCTGGGGCAAGACGGCCATGGCTGTGGGAAAAGGCGTGATTGCATCGGCCAATTCCAGGAAAGTGATCATGATACAGTTCCTGAAAGGGAATTTAAACAGCGAGCTGGCGAACGGTTTAAAGATGCTGGAGCCCGCCATGAAGGTGTTCCGCTTTGAAAAGTCCTGCAAAAGCTTTGCGGAGCTCAATGAGGAGGAGAAGCGGGAGGAGCGGTTCAATATCCGCAACGGCTTGAATTTCGCCAAAAAGGTCTTAAGCACCGGCGAATGTGATCTTCTCATTCTGGACGAGGTTCTGGGCATCATCGACCAGGGCGTGGTCTCCTGCGAGGAGATCATCGAGTTTCTCTCTGCCAGGGAAGAGGGCACGTGTGTGATCATGACCGGAAAGGTATTTCCGAAGGAGCTTGAGCCGTACGTGGATTTTATTGCCCGTGTGGAGAATGATAAAGTTGACAAGGAATGTCAATGATGGTACTATAATGATAACTGTGAAAGAGTAGAGGTCGCGTCAAACAACAGTACCCCGCCCGATGCTTCAAGGGCAGAGGAAGGCGGATGAAAGGGGGAGACGCCGAAGGGCCGTATAGCTTGAGTGTGCGGACCCTGGGCGCACGGTGAACAGCCGTGTGACTGTCATCTGTATAGGATGGTGAGCTACTTAAAGATAAAGTTTAGGACTTTAAGAGCTGACCATATCGTCAGCTCTATTTTTTTAGAAAAATTAAACAGGAGGAAGGATTATGGCAATTTTTGAGGGTGCAGGCGTGGCCCTGGTGACGCCGTTTACAGAGGAAGGACTTATTAATTACGACAAATTTGAGGAGCTGGTGGAGGAGCAGATCGCCGGCGGAACCGACAGCATTATCGTCTGCGGAACTACCGGGGAGGCGTCCACGCTGACCCACGAGGAGCACATCCGGGCGATCCAGTTTGTCATCGATGTGACGAAAAAGAGAATCCCGGTCATCGCCGGGACAGGCTCCAACTGCACGGCTACGGCGCAGTACCTGTCCAAATGTGCCGAGGAGGCGGGGGCCGACGGGCTTTTACTGGTTTCCCCCTATTATAACAAGGCGACCCAGAAGGGACTGATCCGGCATTTCACAGCCATCGCCGAGACGGTAAATATCCCGGCTCTTCTCTACAACGTGCCCAGCAGAACCGGATTGAACATCGCGCCCCAGACCATTGTGACGCTCTGCAGGGAGGTTCCCAATATCGTGGGTGTCAAGGAGGCCAGCGGAAACTTCTCCGCCATCGCCGAGATGATGAACATGGCCGACGGCTGTGTGGATCTCTACTCCGGAAACGATGACCAGATCGTTCCCATCATGTCCCTGGGCGGCAAGGGAGTCATCTCCGTGCTCTCCAATGTGGCGCCGGCCCAGACCCACGAGATCTGCCAGGCCTATCTGGACGGGGATGTGAAGCGGAGCGCGAAGCTTCAGCTGGAGGCCATTCCGCTGATCAACGCGCTGTTCTGTGAGGTGAACCCGATTCCCGTGAAGGAGGCCATGAATCTGATGGGCAAGGACGTGGGCCCGTTCCGTATGCCGCTCTGCGAGATGGAGCCGAAGAACAGGGAGCGCCTCGAGGCGGCCATGAAGGCATATGGGATTCTGTAGCAGGAGAGACACGTTTTACAGAGCAGATGTACAGACAGGAGACAGAGTATGACGAGAATTATAATGCATGGCTGCAACGGCGCCATGGGGCAGGTCATCAGCGGACTGGTGGCCCAGGACCCGGAGGCCGAGATTGTGGCCGGAATCGACATTTCCGATACAAAGAAAAATGATTACCCGGTGTTTGCGTCCTTAAAAGACTGCAATGTGGAGGCGGACGTCATCATCGATTTCGCCTCGGCGAAGGCGGAGGACGCGCTTTTAGACTACTGTGCTAAGACCGGGATGCCGGTGGTGGTCTGCACCACAGGCCTCAGCCCCGAGCAGGTGGAGAAGGTTTCCGAGACCGCGAAGACGGCCCCGGTGCTGCGCTCCGCCAACATGTCGCTGGGCGTTAACGTGCTCCTTAAGCTGGTGCAGGAGGCGGCGCAGGTTCTGGCGGCTGCCGGATTTGACATCGAGATTCTGGAGAAGCACCACAATCAGAAGGTAGATGCCCCCAGCGGGACCGCCCTGGCTCTGGCCGATTCCATCAACGAGGCCATGGGAGGCATTTACCATTATAAGTACGACCGCAGCGCCGAGCGGGTGAAGCGCGACCAGAAGGAGATTGGCATCCAGGCCGTCCGCGGCGGAACCATTGTCGGCGAGCACGACGTGATTTTCGCCGGCAAGGACGAGGTGATCACCTTTAATCACACCGCGTACTCCAAGGCCATTTTCGGAAAGGGCGCCGTGGAGGCGGCCAAATTCCTGGCCGGAAAGCAGCCGGGGCTCTACACGATGAAGGATGTGATCGGGTAGCGGGCGCGGCGAGAAAAATGGAAAAAGCTTGCTGATTTTCCAGAAATAATTCATATGTATATGTTGACAACTATCCGCTTTTTTTGTATAGTATTATTAAAAGGGGGAAATGTTTATGTTACATAGCATGCGTATTCGATAAGCATTGAAATCAAAAAAGATTTTTCCCATTTTCAATATGGGCTTTTTTGTCATGCTTATTTTGCGTATGCTATACAACAAAACTAACGATGTATAGACATAGTATAAAAACTATGCCTTAATTTTGTTGTAGTGTTATATGTATAAATGCAGGTCAATGCTCATGTTGAGAATTGACCTGTATTTTTTTGCGCAAAAGGAGAAATATTATGCTTGAAAAATATTGGATAAAATGTCCAATTTGTAACGGAAAGACGAGGGTTCAAGTATTTTATAATACGGTATTAAGAAATTTTCCTCTTTTCTGCCCTAAATGTAAATTAACACATATCATTGATGTTGAAAAATTAGAAATCATAATCAAAAACTCTGAAAAACAAAAGGAAGGATATTAAATGAAACACTTACCTAAAAGTACACTTACGGAAATATTGAATGACCCATACGGATTTACTTACAAAGAAATGTCGGAAGTAATTGGAGAGGATAAAGCAAGAGCCTTATATACGGAATTATATAAACAGCCATTTCACAAAAAAAATCTATCAATATCAACAAAAAAAGTCTATAAAAGTAGCGATACTGAAAAGTATGTTTATGAATTGAAAGACAACAGGTATATCGAAACGGTTTTTATTAAACGGCGAGATGGTGGGACTGTTTGCGTAAGTACGCAAGTTGGTTGTTCTGTTGGCTGTATTTTTTGTGAGTCCGGACGCAATGGTTTTGTTCGTAATCTAACACCGTCTGAAATTGTGCAGCAGGTCATATTGATACGTCAAAAAGTAAATCGTATCGTTTTTATGGGAATGGGAGAACCTTTATTCAATTACGACAACTTGATTGCAGCAATCCATATTCTTCGAGATAGAAATGGACTTAACTTTCCAACCGACGGCATTACCGTATCAACAGTTGGTCCAGTTAATCAATTAAAAAAATTGCGCGAAGAACATCTAAAAATTCAGTTGACAATATCTTTACATGCAGCAACACAGGCTGCGAGAAACTGTATCATTCCTCATATGCACATGTACGCTATTGAAGATGTTGTTAAGCAAGCATTGTCCTATTCACAAAGGCATAATCGAAAAGTGGTATTTGCGTATTTACTTTTACCAGGTATAAATGACCGTTCCTCAGATATAAGGCAACTTGCAAAATGGTTTAAGGGCAAAAATGTTATGATTAACGTGCTGCAATACAACCCGACGAGTAATTCAAAAATTAGAGCACCACAAAAACAAGAAATGGTTGCGTTCAAACATCAATTAGAGCAAACAGGACTTGAAGTTACCATGAGAGTTTCTCATGGTAGAGAGATTAAAGCAGCTTGTGGACAATTAGCTAATACATATAATAAAGCCAAAAAACAACAAAAATAATTTAATTAAAAGAGCCAGACGCACAGACGCAGAGCCGATAATATGCAGTTTGAAATACTGCTGTTATCGGCTCTTTTTTGATTTTAATTTGTGCCCCCAATAACCATATTGGAGCAAAATCAGAACTGTTGCTTGTCGTTCTTTGATTTCCGCAGCAGCTTTGAAAAATCAAAGCCGCCGTTTCTTTTTATTTTCTGATGAAATGACGCGGTATCACTGTTAAAAGCGGCGGCTAAAGGAGGTAGCCGCCATGAAGCACATACCCTATCGACAAAATCCGACGGTCATTGACTTATCAAAAAAAGCCCGACCACCGTCGGGAACCTCTCCACCCTTGAATATGAACTGTCTAATCATCTAAATACTACTTACAATACCTATACGCCTGTCCGGGCTTTTCGGACAGGCGTATTTTGCTGCTCAAAAAATTTTTTGAAAAAAATCCGAAAATCTTCGGCGTTTTTTTCAAAAGGCAGTATTGCCCCGCGAAAAGGGGGAAGCACCACCAACTTTCCAACGAGAAAGGGGGTGAGAATGTGGAACCTAATCGCAGGGAGTTTATAAAACAGTGCGCTTTCCAGAAGTTTTGCAATACGGTACTGCACAATGAAGCGTGTGACGCTCACAAAGAGCTGCACAGGCATAAGGCAAAGGAGATTACCTTTTCCGACTTGACCTTAGAAGAAGCGCGGCAGCTTCATACCTTTGATGAATATTTCAAAGGGGAAACCGCCTTTGAAAGAGCCGGGAAGAAAATCACGCCGAAGCTGCTTCTTGAAGCAATCCGTACTTTGCCGGAAGAAAAGCGCAAAGCCGTACTCCTGTACTATTTCGAGGGAATGAACGACACCGAGATTGCGGAGCTGTTCGATACGTCGAGAAGCACGATACAGTACAGGCGGACAAGCTCTTTTGAGCTACTAAAAAAATATCTGGAGGAAAATGCTGATGAATGGGACGAATGGTAACGAACCCGGCTACCCGGAAAAAGCCCTTGTTCCCTATCCTGTCATTTTGGCAGCGACAAAGGGCGACCCGGACGCTATGAAGATTGTCTTGCAGCATTTCAGCGGCTACATAGCCCGCCTCTCCATGCGGAAGCTGTACGACGAGCGCGGGAACGTCTATTTTGGCGTAGACCACGACATTCGGGAACGGCTGCAAGCAAAACTGATGATGGCTGTCCTCACCTTTAAGGCAGAGGAATAAACCGCAGCGGCGGCGGGACGCTTTCTCTCTCCCCCTTTTCCGTTCCGCTGCTGACGCGGCAGCAAAGCCATTCTGAACCTTGACAAAGAAAGCGGCGCAAGATAACGGCGGCGCAGCATAGGGCAAATCGGATACGTTCCTTTTGCGCCGAGCCATACGGCGGGTGCGCCATGACGCTATCCGGGTGAGGTTATCCCCACCCGGACAGCCGAGCGACCAACACCGCGCCGGAAAGCAAGTGTAGCGGCTTGCGGGCGACGACACGCAAAATATACAATGATACTTCCTTACAGCCACAGTCCGAGCGTTAAGAGCGTCGCAGGCAATGGGTAGGGCTGCATGAGAACCATGCGGGGGTGCAATTCCCATGAGGTTATGCTAATAACCGTCCGATTAAAGCTCTCTTTCTACTTTTGAAACTATTGTACTCTATTGAAAGGGGGACATTTTAATGAATATTACTGATGTGCCTATCTGGGAGAAGTACACGCTCACCATTGAGGAAGCGTCAAAATATTTCCGTATCGGGGAAAACAAGCTGCGTAAATTAGCGGAAGAAAACCCGGCTGCCGGGTGGGTGATTATGAACGGCAACCGTATTCAAATCAAGCGAAAACAGTTTGAAAAATTCATTGACACTTTGGAAGTTATATAGTGAAATCGAGCCTTGAATGTGGTATAATAGATACAAGCATATCAAGGCTCTTTCCGTCATGGAAAGGAGCATGACGAACAATGTCGGAGAAAAGACGAGATAACAGGAACCGCATTTTACGCACAGGAGAGAGCCAGAGAAAAGACGGAAGATATGCTTACAAATATATAGATACCTTTGGGAACCCGCAATTTGTTTACGCTTGGAAGTTAGTACCTACCGACAAGACCCCGGCGGGAAAACGTGAAGATATTTCGCTTCGGGAAAAGGAAAAAGAGATACAGAAAGACCTTGACGACGGGATTGACACGTTGGGAAAGAAAATGACTGTCTGCCAACTCTACGCAAAGCAGATAAGGCACCGGGCAAATGTACGGCATGGCACAAAACAGGGGCGCAAGCAGCTTATGAGGATTTTGGAAGAAGATAGTCTTGGAGCTTGCAGCATTGAGAGCGTGAAGCTGTCCGACGCGAAAGAATGGGCTTTACGCATGAAAGATAAGGGCTATTCATTCAAGACAATCAACAATCACAAGCGTTCTCTGAAAGCTGCCTTTTACACAGCCATACAGGACGATTGCATTAGGAAAAATCCCTTTGACTTCCAGTTGAACACCGTTTTAGAAGATAACACCGAACCAAAGGTACCTCTATCCCCAACACAGGAAGCGTCTTTCCTGTCCTTTGTGCAGAGTGATAAAGTCTATCAGAAGTATTACGACGAGATTATCATACTGTTAGGAACAGGGCTTCGCATTTCTGAACTCTGCGGACTGACTGAAAGCGATATTGACTTTGAGCATAAGCTAATCAACGTAGACCACCAGCTTTTGAAAGTATCGGGAGTTGGGTATCATGTTGAAACGCCAAAGACAAAAAGCGGTATCAGACAAATTCCAATGAGTACCAAAGTCTATGAAGCGTTCAAGCGTGTGCTGAATGACAGGGGACGGGCAGACAATTTTATTGTCGGCGGTTACAGCAGATTTTTATTCCTTAACCGGAACGGGCTACCGAAAGTAGCAGTCAACTTTGAAACCATGTTCCGGGGGCTTGTGAAGAAGTACAACAAAAGCCATGAGGAAGCCTTACCGAAAGTGACAACGCCCCATACCCTACGCCATACGTTCTGTACCAATTTAGCAAACGCCGGAATGAACCCGAAAGCATTGCAGTATATCATGGGACATTCCAACATCAACATGACGCTGAACTATTACGCCCATGCTACCTCTGATAGTGCAATGGCAGAAATGGAACGGCTGATTGCTTAGTAGTAGATAGAGGTTTTACTACTTGATTTACTACTTTTGGACGCGAAAACATGAGGGGAAATGAGAATATATAAGAGCTTCTTCCGATTTGAAAAATGCCGGAAAGCCTGTAAATACAGGCTATACCGGCTTATGAGAACTTATAAAGAGATAGTCAAAAACTATATTTTGATTTTCCAGAAATTGTCACCATAATTGCACTCCTCTCTGAGCATACTAAACTCAGAAAGGAGATTGCCATTATGAAAAAATGCAGACAATATGTTTTAGCTTTGATGATGGCCGCGGCGGTACTCTCCATGACGGCCTGCGGCAGTATGGGAGACGACGGGAACAGCAGCGCGGCTGGCCAGAACACGACGGGCGCCGCAGACGGAACCCTGAACGGCACCACAGGCGGTACGATTAATGGAACCACCGGTGCGGACATGAACGTCGGCGAGGATATGAAGAATGCCGGAGAGGACATGAAGGACAAGACCACCGGCGTGATCGACGGCATGATGGACGATGTGAAGCAGGGCGTGGACGATCTGATGGGCGAGGGAACCACCTCCGCATCCACCACGGCGGCCACCGACAAATAATTGAATCACATAAAAGGCAGGGAAGGCCGATGGCCGCGCCGGACGGGCGCGGGCGCGGCTTTCTTTTTTGCCTGGCAATCCGGCGCGGGTATTCTGGCAGAAGCGCACGGACATTTTTCTTTACATCGGGGGACAGATCGTGTAAGATGATAGGACATTCCTGATGGTGCGGCTGAACGGCGAAGGGAGATGAGGCTTTGTTTGGAAGAAAATGTCCGTGGAGGAGAAATACGGTGAGGCTGTACGCGCGGGGGCGCATATCTGGCCGGGAACGGTGTGCCGGCCGGCCGGGCCGGATGGCGGAGCCTGGGGCGGGAGACGGAACTGGAGGAAGGACACGGGCAGGAGCCGGATCTGGAACGGGCTTTTTGCGGACGGCTCTGATCGCCGTGGCTGCCGCCGAGGTGCTGGCAGTTGCCGGCGGCGTGGAGGGGGAGGACATCTTATCGGCCCTGGCCCGCGTGGAGTATGCGGAGCGCGCCGGGGTCCCGGAGGAGGGATCCGGCGGTTTTTCCGGGCGGCTTGGAATCCGCTTCGAGTTAAAGGACGGGACGCTCTGGTTTTACAGAGAAACGATAGATACTCATTAAATTATTTAATAAACGGCCCTATTGATTTTGCCATATCAGAGTATTATAATTTCTTAAGAAAGGTAACTCTTTTATATTTAAAACTTATAAATGAAAAGGACAGGTGGATTCAAATGAAGAAAGTAGATTTGTTGTATGAAGGCAAAGCAAAGAAAGTTTACACCACAGAGGACCCGGATGTGCTGATCGTGGACTACAAGGACGACGCGACTGCATTTAACGGGTTAAAGAAGGGCACCATCGTAGGAAAAGGCGCCATCAACAACCGCATGACAAATCACATCTTCAAACTTCTTGAGGCTGAGGGCGTTCCGACCCACTACATCGAGGAGCTGAGTGACAGAGAGACCGCTGTAAAGAAAGTGGAGATCGTTCCGCTGGAGGTTATCATCCGCAACTTCTCTGCAGGCAGCTTCGCCAAGAAGATGGGCATGGAGGAAGGCGTCAAGTTCAAATGCCCGACCCTGGAGTTCAGCTACAAGAACGACGATTTAGGCGATCCGTTCATCAATAAATACTACGCGCTCTCCCTGGAGCTTGCCACCGAGGAGGAGATCGACGCCATCACGAAGTACGCCTTCAAGGTAAACGAGGTGATGCAGAAATATTTCGACAGCCTGGGCATCGAGCTGATCGACTTCAAGATCGAGTTCGGCCGCTACCACGGACAGGTGATCCTGGCCGACGAGGTTTCCCCGGATACCTGCAGACTCTGGGACAAGGAGACCCACGAGAAGCTGGACAAGGACCGTTTCCGCAGAGATTTAGGAAACGTTGAGGACGCCTACAACGAGGTATTCAGACGCTTAGGCATCGCAGACAGATAGGAGGAGCCATGGAGGACAGATATGTGAGCCCGCTTTCCGAGCGGTACGCCAGCAAAGAGATGCAGTACATCTTTTCCCCGGAGAAGAAATTCCGCACGTGGAGAAAGCTCTGGATCGCTCTGGCAGAGACGGAGAGGGAGCTGGGACTCCCGATTACCGAGGAGCAGATCGAGGAGCTTAAGAGCCACCAGGACGATATCAATTTCGAGGTGGCAAAGGAGCGGGAGAGACTGGTCCGCCATGACGTCATGTCCCACGTGTACGCATACGGCGTTCAGTGCCCGAAGGCCAAGGGAATCATTCATCTGGGCGCCACGTCCTGCTACGTGGGCGACAATACAGATATCATACTTATGACAGAGGCGCTTAAGCTGGTCCGCAGAAAGCTTCTGAATGTGATGGCGGAGCTGGCAAAGTTCGCCGACACCTACAAGGACCTGCCGACGTTAGCATTCACCCACTTCCAGCCGGCCCAGCCCACCACCGTGGGCAAGAGAGCCACCCTGTGGCTCCAGGAGCTGTGCCTGGATCTGGAAGACCTGGACCACGTGATCGGTTCCATGAAGCTTTTAGGCTCCAAGGGAACCACGGGAACGCAGGCCAGCTTCCTGGAGCTGTTTGACGGCGACCACGAGAAGTGCCGTCTGGCGGACAAAAAGATTGCCGAGAAGATGGGCTTTTCGTCCTGCTATCCCGTTTCCGGGCAGACCTACTCCCGCAAGGTGGACAGCCGTGTGGTGAGCGTCCTGGCCGGCATTGCCCAGAGCGCGCATAAGTTTTCCAACGATATCCGCCTGCTCCAGCACTTAAAGGAGATTGAGGAGCCCTTCGAGAAGAACCAGATCGGTTCCTCCGCCATGGCGTACAAGAGAAACCCCATGAGAAGCGAGCGCATCGCGTCCCTGGCCAACTACGTGATGGCCGACGTGATGAACCCCATGCTGGTGGCTTCGACCCAGTGGTTTGAGAGAACCCTGGACGACTCCGCTAACAAGCGGCTCAGTGTTCCCGAGGGATTCCTGGCCATCGACGGCATTCTGGATCTCTACTTAAATGTGGTGGACGGCCTGGTGGTGTATCCGAAGGTCATCGAGAAGCGGCTGATGGCTGAGCTTCCGTTCATGGCCACCGAGAACATCATGATGGACGCCGTGAAAGCCGGCGGCGACCGCCAGGAGCTTCACGAGAAGATCCGCCAGCTCTCCATGGAGGCCGGAAAGAACGTGAAGGAGAAGGGCTTAGACAACAATCTCTTAGAGCTGATCGCCGCGGATCCCGCATTCGGGCTGACGCTCGACGAGCTTAAGAAGACCATGGATCCGTCCCGCTACGTGGGCCGCGCCCCGAAGCAGGTGGAGGAGTTCCTCACCGAGGTCGTGAATCCCATCCTGGAGGAGAACCGGGACGTGCTGGGAATGACGGCGGAGATCTTTGTGTAGGAACTGGACAAATTTAATTATGAATCAGCCAGAAGGCATCCTGGGAGAATGGGCGTTTCGGTACGCTGCGAGGTCTCCTGGGGTGCTTTTTTATGTGTTCAAACAAAGACGGATCTGTTACAATGAGAAAGAGAGATAAAAACGGAGGTGAGGAAGCATGTCCAATTCATACAAAGTGATCGATGAAAACACATGGCCCCGCGCGATGCACTGCGCTGTTTTTCGTGAGAGCGTTGAGCCGGAGTTCTGTGTGACCTTTGAGGTGGATGTCACACGGTTCCTGGATATGGTCAAAATGCGGAAACTGTCTTTTACGATGGCCATGGTATTTGCAGTCTGCAAATGCGCCAATGAGATTGAAGCGTTTCGCTACCGTTTTCTGGATGGAAAGGTTGTTCTGTTTGACAAAATAGATACTGCATTTACGTATCTGAATGGAGAGACAGGGCTTTTTAAAGTGGTGAACGTGCCGTTTATAGATGATCTGGACGCGTATTGCCGGCTGGCGTCGAAGGCTGCGCAGGAGCAGCAGGCGTATTTTACCGGCCCGCTGGGGAATGATGTGTTTCAGTGCTCTCCGATGCCCTGGGTTGCATATACGCATATTTCCCACACCAATTCGGGAAAGAAGGACAATGCGACGCCTCTGTTTGACTGGGGAAAGTATCAGAAGAAGGATGGAAAGACCGTGATGCCGCTTTCCGTGCAGGCACACCATTCGTTTGTGGATGGCCTGCATATCGGACAGTTTGCGGAGCGGCTGCAGGAAATTTTAAACAGCAAAGGAGGCCCCCACCCATGGTAAAACCAGACAAAACAGGCAGAATTTCAAAGACGGATACATACCTCAACGTGGCGGAGGTGTTCGCCTATCGGAGCACCTGCTTAAAACGGAAATACGGCGCGGTCATCGTGAAGGATGACGTGGTGGTTTCCACCGGCTACAACGGTTCGCCGCGGGGGTACGAGAACTGCTGCGACGTGGGGCACTGCCCGCGGATGGAGCTGGGGATGCACCAGGGCGACGGCTACGGGATCTGCCGGGCCGTGCACGCGGAGCAGAATGCGCTTTTAAACTGCGGCCGCGGGCAGACGCTGGGGGCGGATCTTTATCTGGCAGGCGTGAACCCGGAGGACAATTCGGTGCACCGGGCGAAGCCATGCCCGCTGTGCGCCAGGCTCATCATACAGGCCGGGATCCGGAAGGTGATCCTGCGGGTGGGCGAGAGGGCCGGGGAGTATGTGGAGATCGATGCCAGAGACCTGCAGTGGCATATGTGAGAGGAGGAGTACGATGAAACTGGAGATCGGAAAGGAATTTCCCCAATATTTCAAGCCTCTGTACCCGGAGGAATTTGAGATATGTTCCCATTTTGAGGTGACGGCGGCCATTCCCACGGTGCTGTTTGCGGTGACCACGTGGAAGGAGAACGGAAAGCCCAATGTCTGTTTCCACGCCTGGAGCTGCTTCCACGGCGATAAGACTGCATTTTTCGCGGTAATGGGCAATCTGTTTCAGCACACCCACACCTACGCCAACATCCTGCGGGAAAAATGCTTCTGCATCAATTTCCTGCCGATCGACTGCTACGGCAGGCTGGTGGAAACCATTCATCAGAATGAGTACGGAGCTGACGAATTTGCGGCCGGCGGATTCACCGTCTCCGACGCGAAGACGATCCACGCGCCCGTCATCGGGGAGGCGTTTGTGAACATGGAGTGCACCTTGAAGGACGTGCAGGATCTGAGCGGCGCGGGCATCGCGGCCATGGTCGTCGGGGAGGTGCAGCACGTTTCTGTGGAGGAGGAGTACGTGAAGGGGTATGAGAAGAGGTACGGAAAAGACGGATTTATGATGCTGATCCCGGCGATGCAGAACCTGCTCACGGGGGAGTCCGGGCAGTCTGCGATCGCCACGGTGGATATCCGGATGTTTGACTGAACATGGCTGATGGGGGAATCTCCCTCACACAGCCGTCAAAGCTCAGAGAAAAGCACCACCTCGCCCGAACGTGTGTGGTAGTTTCCTCCGATGATCTTTAAGCCCTCGTCCCGGATCATCCGCTGGATCAGAGGGCTTTTCTTAATCTGTTCGATGCTGTGCTCGATGTTTAAGCGCTCGCAGACAATTGGGTCGGTGTTGTCGCCGATGACCTGTTTGATTTCGTCAGTGATGTAGCGGATGAAGCCAGCGCCGGTCCCTTTGATGGCGGCCTCCACGGCGCCGCAGCGGGTGTGGCCCATGACCAGGATGAGCTTGACGCCCAGATGCTCGGCGGCATACTCGATGCTGCCCAGCTCAAAGTTTCCGATCACGTTTCCGGCCACCCGGATGGTGAAAATCTCGCCGATTCCCACCATGAAAATCTTCTCCGGGATCACGCGGGAGTCGGAGCAGGTGATGACGACGGCGTAGGGCTTCTGGCCGTAAATGTGGGTGAGGGCGCGGATCTCCTCGGAGATGTTCCCGCGGCCGGTTTTGGAGTTTATGTATTCCTCGTTGCCGTCCATGAGGCGGGCGAGGGCGGTTTTGCAGTCGGTTACGTTTATATTGTGCATAGATTGCCTCCTTTTGGAGTAGTATACCGCAAAATTCCCCCTTTTGTCACGACAAACTTTGTCGGACTGTGTAATGTGCTGGAATTTGGGGCAAATTATTTTAAAATATTGACTTTACTTCTGCGAACAATCGTAGTATCCTTATTTCGTAGAAAAAACAGTCTGCGCCCCGCGGCAGCATCGCCGGGGCGTTAGTTCATTTGCACGAGGAGGACCACAAAAAGATGGTAAGAGCGATCGTGGGCGCCAACTGGGGCGACGAGGGAAAAGGAAAGATCACGGACATGCTGGCAAAGGAGTCGGACATCATCATCCGGTTCCAGGGCGGAAGCAATGCAGGACATACGATAATCAACAATTACGGCAAATTTGCCCTTCACCTGCTGCCGTCGGGCGTATTTTACGGGCACACCACCAGCGTCATCGGAAACGGTGTGGCGTTAAATATCCCCTACCTGGTCAATGAGATTGACGAGCTGGTGAAGAGGGGCGTGCCGAAGCCGAAGATCCTGGTTTCCGACCGGGCACAGATCCTGATGCCGTACCACATTCTGTTTGACGCTTACGAGGAGGAGAGACTGGGCGGGAAGTCGTTTGGCTCCACCAAGTCCGGTATCGCTCCGTTCTATTCAGATAAATATGCAAAGATCGGTTTCCAGGTCAGCGAGCTGTTTGACGAGGTTTCTTTAAAAGAAAAGCTGATCCGCGTCTGCGAGACGAAAAATGTGCTTCTGGAGCACCTCTATCACAAGCCGCTTCTGGATGCCGGGGAGCTGTATAAGACCATGCTTGAGTACCGCGACATGGTGGAGCCCTACGTCTGCGATGTCTCCGCCTACCTGTACCAGGCGATCAAGGACGGGAAAAATATTCTTCTGGAGGGCCAGCTCGGCTCCCTTAAGGACACGGATCACGGCATTTATCCGATGGTTACGTCCTCGTCCACGCTGGCGGCCTACGGGGCCATCGGCGCGGGGATTCCGCCCTATGAGATCAAGGACATTCTGACGGTGGTCAAGGCCTACTCCAGCGCCGTGGGCGCGGGAGCGTTTGTCAGCGAGATCTTCGGCGACGAGGCCGACGAGCTGAGACGGCGCGGCGGCGACGGCGGCGAGTTCGGCGCGACCACGGGACGCCCCAGAAGAATGGGCTGGTTCGACGCGGTGGCCACCCGCTATGGGTGCAGGATCCAGGGCGCCACGGAGGTGGCTCTGACTGTGCTGGACGTGCTGGGATATCTGGACGAGCTTCCCATCTGTGTGGGCTACGAGATCGACGGAACCGTGACGAAGGATTTCCCCACCACCGTGAAGCTTCAGAAGGCAAAGCCGGTCTACGAAAAGCTTCCGGGCTGGAAGTGCGATATCCGCGGCATCAGGCGGTACGAGGATCTGCCGGAGAACTGCCGGAATTACATCGAGACCATCGAGCGGGAGATCGGCGTGCCGGTCACCATGGTTTCCAACGGGCCGGGAAGAGACGATATCATCATCAGAAAGTAAAATACAGATATGGGGAAGAAAGGCTTCGGCGTCTCTGGGACGCCGGGGCTTTTTTCCTTTCATAGGAAATTATGTACTATGAAAGAAAACGCTCCGCGATGACATCAAAATTCGCGATAGGATATTGACAAAATGCCATCATCCGGTTAATATAGTGATAGGAAAATGATAAAATGCTATCATAGATCGGGGTGAGGAGGTTAGTGATTGGAGGTTACGATTCCGGATATTGAGAGGTATTTGGGGGAAGTGAAAGCAGCGATTCGCGCTGGAAGGTGCCGGTTTGAGATGAACAGCAAACGGCAGGAGAATAATGCTCTTTTTTTCGACTACGTGATCGATGAGGAGAAGCGAAGGCAGATTCTTCTCAGTCTCACACCGCAGGATTTTTCGGAAGTGCTGCACAACGAACATAAAAATTACGGACATGAGCTTCTCTATGTATTCGGAAAGGATGTCAAGCTGCTCCAGAGGTTTGGAAGCCGGTGCGAAACCGTGTCATTATATATAAAGTTTAATAAACTGGAGAATCAGTCCGTTGTAATTATATCGTTTCACAGACAAAAGTTTCCAATCAGATATAAATTCAAATAATCAAGGGAGGGAATCGGGATGGCAGATGGAAAGAATACAGATTTTTGTACAGTATGCAGGAGAGAAACAGAGTATATGCTGCGCGAGGACACGGTGCAGAAGCTAATTCGCGGAAAAGAATATAGTTTTAAGGTGTACCACGCGTTCTGTTCGGAATGCGGGGAGGAGATGGATATACCAGGATTGGCAGATTACAACATGCAGAGTATAGACAGACAGTACCGTCAGATGGAAAATCTGGTCAGCATTGACGATATAAAGAAACTTATGGAGATTTATCATCTGGGAAAGGCGCCGCTGTCCTATGCACTGGGATTCGGTGAGATCACGATTACCCGCTATCTGTACGGGCAGATTCCGTCCAGGGAGTATTCGGATATCATAAGGAGGGCTTTGACCTCGCCCAGATATATGAACGAGCAGCTGGAGAAGAATGCGGATAAACTGGGAATCACGGCCTACAGAAAGGCAAAAAAAGCTGCCAGGGAACTGACGGATGCATTCGGCGTGTCGGATAAGATGCTGGTTGCGATTTCCTATCTGTTTGCGCAGATGCAGGAGGTCACGCCGCTGGCGCTCCAGAAGCTTCTCTATTTTGTCCAGGGGATTTATCTGGTGCTTGTGGGAACACCTTTTTTCGAGGAGGATTGCCAGGCCTGGGTACACGGGCCGGTTTATGAGAATGTCTACAATCTGTTCAAGAATTTTAAATACAATCCCATTGAGGATGACCGCTTTGCTGTTTTCAGGGAGAGGTTTGCCGAACTTGATCAGACGGAGAAAAAAGTTATCGATCTGGTGATCGATTCCTTTGGTCTCTACAGCGGAAAGACGCTGGAGCGGATTACGCACAGGGAACAGCCCTGGCTGGAGGCGCGCGGAAATACGGAGCCCTTCAGCCTGTCCAGGGAGATTATTACAAAGGCGGCGATCAAGACATATTTTGAGGAGGTTGCCGGGAGGTATGGGGTAGATTCCGCCGATGGATTGAACGCATATATCCGCGCTCAATTATCATCGTCCTCCTCATGATTCCCGAGAAATCTGGACGCCACCACGAAGGCGTAGGCCAGCACGGGGAGCAGGATGGACGCGAACAGGGAGGCCATCAGAAGCTCGTTTGTGTGCGGGCTTCCCGATAATGCAAAGACCAGGGAGGTTCCGTAGAGTCCGGCGAGGAGAAGCGCCGCCAGGAGCGCGAGGATACGTTTTGCTTTCATGGAAAATACCTCGTTTTCATTGAAATCTGACACCCATTATAAAACATTTTAAGAAAAATGAAAAGATTCTTTCCTATACATTTAAAGGCGCCTGCGGTAAAATAGAGCGTAGACCGCGCCGGAAAAAGGCGCCCGAAGGGGAGAGAGCGGATTGAGACGGTGGATTCCGGCCGTTTGGCTGGGGATAGTTTTCACATTTATATATATGGCGGTCTGTGCGCCTAAGGCCATGGCCGGGGGCGGCTCCTGGGTGGAGACGAAGTACGGCTGGCAGTTTGAGATGGACGGAGGAGGCTGTCCGAAGGAGCAGTGGATGCTGATCGACGACCGCTGGTACTATTTTGACCGGAACGGCTATGCGGTGACCGGATGGAAGAAGATTCACGGGGAGTATTACTACTTCAAGGAGACCTCCTGCGCCATGGCGCTGGGCTGGTATTACGATGAGGACGACGGCAGGTATTACTATCTGGAGCGGGACGGCAGGCACACGGGATGGCTGTACCAGGATGGCGCCTGGTACTGGTTCAACAGCAGCGGGAAGATGGCGGACGGGGGCTACACCATGGCCCGGATGCACCAGTATTATTTCTTCAGAAACGGGCAGATGGCGGCCAATCAGTACGTGGGGCTCAAGTATTACGACGAGAATGGAAATGAGGACAGTGAGCACAGCATCGTCCGCGTGGGGGACGGGGCTGTCAGAAAGAGCGACCGTGACGCGGTCACCGAGGCGCTTGAGAATGTGCCGCGGGAGTGGATCCGGGATTTTGTGGAGCAGGGCTGGGAGCTTATGTACTACACGGACAAATCCTATTTTTCTGCGCCGGATACAGAGGACGGAGTCTATTACGTGCGGCACAAGCTGGACACGCATTATAAGAAACTCAAGTTCACGAGCCCCGGAGCGCTGACCAGGGCCTTCGGCGAGTATGTGGGATACCGGCTGGGCCTCTACGATCAAGAGGGGGACAGCCCGGTGGCAGCCATGGCCGCGGAGTGCGAGAATGTAAGCACCTACACGCCTCTGCCATCCTATTTCGACGACAAGGAGGAAGCGCAGTTCGGTCTGGTGTTTGAGACCTTCATCGACCCGGAGAACCAGGATGAGTTTATGAGGGATGCGCCGGAGCTCTATGCGGCGCTGGAGAAGCTGATCTATCCCAGCGGGCGGCCCAGCCGCCTGCCGGAGGAGACGGATATCTTTGCGGAGGACGGGGAAGAGTGAGGGCGGAGCGCCCGGCTACCGGACAGCGTTTAAGGAGTTCCCTTTATAGTCCTTCACCAGATCGATCAGACAGGAGGAGATGGTGACGGTGATCAGCGAAAAGACGATGCGCCGGAGCGGGATATAGGAGAGCGACAGGATCAGCACCGTGAGGTCGGTGAACAGGTAGGCACGGGACAGCCGCCAGCGGAGCGTGTGGGAGATCGTCAGCGCCAGGGCGTCATCGCCGCCGCTGGAACCGCCCTGCCGGACGATGAGTCCCACGCCAATGCCGACAAACATACCGCCGAGCACGGCGGCAGTCAGCGGATGGGCGGACAGATCCGGAAGCATGGGCGGAAAGAGCTCCCAGATTTTATAGAATCCCGAGACGCACGCCGTTGAGACGATGGATATTTTGATAAATCTTCCGCCCAGGAACTTACAGGCCAGCAGGTAGCAGGAAATATCGAGGACGGGAGTGATGTAGGCGGGCGAAATGTTCAGCCAGCGCTCAACCAGCAGCATCAGTCCGATCATTCCGCCCTCTGTAATGTGGGTGCGCTGGTGAATATTGTGAATGCCGAACGTACAGATCATTGCGCCCAGCAGGATGAGCAGGATTTTTCTGGTTGTGAATCCGGCAGTCAGTCTGCTCTGCAGTGCAGCCATATGGGATTTCAATTTTTGATTGCCTCCTTGGGATGTTTCATTTCGTGTTTTGTGTTTTATTATAAAGGATATAGTTACTATACAGTCAAGGGAGAATTGTATGATTTTTGTTTCAGTTTTGACGCCCGCCGAACTTAGGGAAGAACGATGCCTGGATCGTCTGATGGAGATCTGGCTGAATGGGAACCTTGAGGCCCACAGCTTTATCCCGGGAACGTACTGGGAGGACAATGTCCCGGCGGTGAGAGAGCAGATCGCGCAGGCGGAGATTTTCGTCTGCGAGTCGGACGGAGAAATGGGAGAAGTGAGAGCCGGAAAGAGAGAAATCCTGGGCTTTGCCGGCATGGCCGGCGATTACCTGGCCGGGATTTTCGTGGACGGGGAGTACCGTTCCCGGGGCGTTGGAAAGCAGCTCTTAGAGCAGGTGAAGCGCGCCCATCCGTCGTTTTCGCTTCATGTGTATGAGAAAAACCGGCGCGCGGTGGAGTTCTACCGGCGGGAAGGACTTCTGGAGGTTTCCAGACAGACGGACGGGGAGAACGGGGAGACGGAGATTCTGATGGAGTGGAAGGAGGAGCGCACCTGACAGCCGGGTGTGCTCCTCCTTTTTTAATATGCATTATGGAAATGCCGTCTCCGGCAGATGAAAATGCTCTTCTAGCTTCGTATCTCCTGCCTCATAAAGCTCACATAGGATCCCGCGAATGCCGCTGTCATGAGCGCCGTCATGCCGGCCAGGTGCGGCCAGACTAAGAGCAGGCTCTGTCCGAACGGCAGGTACCCGGTGATGGCTCCCGACAGGGACTCCATGGAGATCAGATTGATGGCCCGGATGTTGGGGTTCATGATGGTGGCCGCCGCCTCGCTGTAGAGATAGTAGGGCGAGATGCGGTTGAGGGCCAGCTGGCAGCTGTAGTTGGACGAGGCGTTTAAAACGCCCTCCCAGGTGTCCGGCACCGGGAACATGGCGTCGGCGATGATGCCCGCCAGCATACTCATGAACAGGGACAGGAACAGCCAGATGGCGATGACTGCCATGGCCGAGGTGGCCGCGTTCCTGCAGATCACGGAGAAAAACAGGCTGAGCGCCAGCCAGAAGCAGATGTATATGCCCGTGAACAGGAGGAACACAAAGATTCTGGCCAGCTCCTCGCCGCTGGGGGCCAGCCCCGTGGTGAGGAGACCGGCGGCCACCACCAGCACGCCCATGGAATATACCATCATAAAGATGATGGAGGCCCCCGCCAGGAATTTTCCGTTGATGATGGAATCCCGGTAGATGGGCTGGGCGGTCAGCCGGTATAAGGTGCGCTCGGATTTCTCCCCGATGATGCCGTCGAATCCCAGACTCAGCCCCACAAACGGCCCCAAAAGGGCGATGAAGGTCAGAAACGACGGGATGGAGCTTCCGCTGGTGGTGAACAGCAGAAGGTACAGGTAATCGTGGTTCCCCGACGTGGTGTCGATGGATGTCAGCGCGCCGTACAGGCTGGCGAAGCTGGTCAGGAAGATGACGAGAAGCACAATGATCATCCGGCGGCTTCGTATATGATCCCTCATTTCCTTGTGGTAGAGGGCTCTGAGACCGTAGTTAATCGGCCTGTTCAAAATATTTTCGATAAATTTCATCCAGATCCCCTCCTTTCTGGCGAAGTCCTACACAGTCGTAGCCGTGCTGGATGAGCGTGCGGGCGAGGCTGGCCCGGATGTCCGCGGAGGATTCCACGGTCAGCCTGTTTTTCTTAAGGCTTACGGAGGAGACGGTCTCCATCTGTCGGATGATCTCGCAGAGGGCCTCGTCGGCCTGCGTCGTCTCCGCCTCGGTCACATAGTGTCCCTCCTGCTCCAGCTGCCGGCCCAGCACCTCGATGGGGCCGCAGGCGATGAGGCTTCCCTTGACGAAAATGCCTACCCGGTCGCAGACCTTCTGTACCTGGTGAAGCTGGTGGGAGGAGAGCATGATGGTGCGCCCGTCCTTCACGGACAAATCCTTGATGAGGTCCAGAAGCTCCTCCATTCCCTGGGGATCCAGACCCAGGGTCGGCTCATCCATGATGATGACCTTGGGATCCTTCATCAGCACGTCGGCGATGCCCAGGCGCTGCTTCATGCCGCGGGAGTAGGTGGAGGTTTTCTGGTCGGCGGCCTCCGATAAGCCTACCCGTCCAATCAACTCGTCGATGCGCTTTTCGCAGAGTTCCCTGTCAAGGCCGTTTAACATGCCGGTGAAGCGCAGGTTCTCCCGGCCGGTCAGATCGCCGTAGAATCCGGCGTTGTCGGGCAGGTAGCCGACGGTTTTCTTGATTTCCACGGAGTCTTTTGTGCAGTCCAGGCCGTCGATCCAGGCGAAGCCCTCTGTCGGCTCCGTGAGGCCCAGAAGCATCAGCGTCGTGGTGGTTTTTCCAGCCCCGTTGGGGCCCAGGAGTCCGAACACCTCGCCGGGCTCCACGGTCAGATAGAGGTTGTTTACTGCCGTCTTTTCGCCGTAGCGCTTCGTGAGACCCGATATTTTAATAATGGCGTCGTTCATACAGATTCACCGCCTTATCGTCTGCCGTATTTGCGGAACACATAGCCGATTCCTGCCGCCAGAGCCACGATGATGAGTACGCCCGCGATTCCCCAGAGACTGCTGGTTTTCACACTGACTCTGAAATCGGCGGTGCTGGTGGTCTCCGCGGTGGAGGCGGTGATGGAGGTTACATAGTCGCCGGTCATGGCGTCGTCGCTGGGGGTGATGTGGGCCACCACCTCGGCGGTCGCGCCGGGCTCCAAGGTTTCGATGGCGGAGGTGTCAAATTCCACGACCCAGCCGGTGGGAGCGGCAGAGTTTAAGTTGATGTTAGACAGCGTCACGTTGCTGTTGTTGGTTACGCTTAAGGTGACGTCGGAGGCCTTATTTGCCTTCGCGTCCAGACTTAAGAGGCCGGAGGGGGTGGAGAGTGCCAGGTTATAGGTTCCGGTGATATGTACCTGGAGATCCATCTTGAGATTTTCCTTGGCGGAAATGGCGCTCACCGGGATGGAGTATTCCCCTGCCTCCACATTTGCCGGGGGAACCACGGACACGGTCATGCCCTGGCTGACGGATGCGTCCACGTCAAGGCTTGCCACCTGCGTGCTGGAACCGGAGGGCTTGAAGGAAACCTGCCATCCGGCCGGAGCCTCGGCGGAGAGGCTGTAGGACTGGGTGTCTGCGCCGTTGTTGATCAGAGTGGTGTTAAAGTTAAAGGTGGTTCCGGAGGTTCCCTCCTGCTGCGGGTATTCGCAGGTGAAGCTGCTCTGTCCGTACTCCTGCTCCGTGATGTTCAGTTCCATGGTCATCACGTCGGAGAGCCCGGTGTCGGAGGCGGCCGCCAGCTGGATCTCATAGGTTCCCTCGACGGCGTCGTCGGGGATGGTCAGACGGTAGACCACATCGGAACTCATGGCGTTGGGAGCCACGTGTACTTTGCTGATCCTGCTGCCGTTTCCGCTGAAATACCCCTCAAAGCCTTCCGGCAGGGAGCTCTCGGAGAGACTTACATCCATGGAGTCGCCCGTCCGGTTGGAGATGTCCAGATCCACGTCCAGCACCTCGCCGGCCTTCACGGAGATGCCCGGATAGCTGGTGCTCACATCCAGCCCCGAATCCGCATAGGCGGAAAACGGTGTGGCCGCCATGAGACCTGCCGCGGCCAGAAGCCCGAGAAAAGCCTTCTTTCTGGTTGAGATTTTTTTCATAATAACTTCTCCTTTCACATAGCCAGTCGTTTATAAGCGTTACGCTTTGTGGAAAATGATAGGAGATAAATGTGCCTATTTTGTGGTGGAAGTGTGAAAAAAGTGCGAACATGAAAAAAGGAGGAGCGGCTATTCAGCCAGCTCCTCCCACTGCGCATAAAGCGTTTCCAGCCTTGCGGCGATCTCTTCTTTTTCTCTGTTAAACTCCATCAGCTTTGCCACGTCCGAGTAGACGCTTTCCTCCGCCAGCTGGGAATCGATCTCCTCGTTTCTGGTTTCCAGGGCGAGAATTTCTTCCTCCACCTTCTTAAATGCATTCTGTCTCTTCCGCAGGCGCGCCTGTTCTTCCTTCTGCTGCTTCCAGTCCAGCTTCGTGTCGCTCTCTGCGGGGGCTCTCTCCGCCTCGGAGGCGGCCGCCACGTGGAGACTGGTCAGATGCTCCTTCTTCTCCAGGTAGTAGTCGTAGTTCCCGATATAGTTGATGAGCGTCTGCCCCGTCAGATCCAGAATCCGGGTGGCCGTCTTGTTGATGAAATAACGGTCGTGGGAGACGTAGAGCACGGTTCCCGTGTAGTTAAGAAGCGCCTGCTCCAGAATTTCCTTGGACGTGATGTCTAAATGGTTGGTGGGCTCGTCCAGGATGAGGAAATTGGCCTCGGAGAGCATCAGCTTCGCTAAGGACACGCGCCCCCGCTCGCCGCCGCTTAAATCCCCGATGCGCTTGAACACGTCGTCGCCGGTGAACAGAAAGGCCGCCAGGATATTGCGGATCTGGGTGTTGTTCATGGTGGGGTAGGTGTCCTGGAGCTCGTCGAACAGGGTTTTCTCCATGTGGAGCACCTGGTGCTCCTGGTCGTAGTAGCCGATGTGGACCTTCGAGCCCAGGCGGATTTCCCCGGCGTCCGGACGCACCATGTCGTTTAAAATTTTTAAAATCGTGGTCTTGCCTGTGCCGTTGTTGCCGATGATGGCGATGCGCTCACCGCGCTTCACGTCAAAATCCACATTCTCAAAGAGCGTTAAGGAACCGAAGGATTTCGAGAGCCCCCGGACCGTCAGCACGTCGTTTCCGCTGATGACGTTGGGCTCTAAGCGGATGGTCATGGCGTCGTTCACCTCGGTGGGCTTTTCCAGCACCTCCATTTTGGAGAGCATCTTCTCGCGGCTCTCCGCCCGCTTGATGGATTTCTCGCGGTTGAAGGACTTTAATTTTGCGATAACCTCCTCCTGGTGCCGGATTTCCTGCTGCTGGTTTAAGTACGCTTTCAGAATGTTGGCCCGCAGCATGGCCTTCTTCTCGCTGTAGGCGGTGTAGTTCCCCTGGAATACGGTGGATTTTTTGTTGTCCAGCTCCACGATCTTTGTCACCACGCGGTCCAGGAAATAGCGGTCGTGGGCCACGATGATGACGCTGCCCGGATAGTTTAAAAGATAGGTTTCCAGCCAGGCGATGGACTCCATGTCCAGGTGGTTGGTGGGCTCGTCCAGCATGATGATGTCGGGGCTGGAGAGCAGGAGCTTGCCCAGGGAGACCCGCGTCTTCTGTCCGCCGGAGAGCGTGGAGACGGTCTTACCAAACTCCTCCTCCGCAAAGCCCAGACCCTTTAAGACGCCGGTGATCTCGCTCTTGTAGGCGTAGCCGTTTTGCAGGTCAAACTCGTGGGTCAGACGGCTGTAGAGGGAGAGCATCTCCTCCAGCTCTGCGCCGGCGGTGTGCTTCATCTCCGTCTCCAGGGAGCGGATGCGCTCCTCCAGCTCGATGACCGGGCGCTTCACCTCCAGAAGCTCCTCGTAAATCGTGCGGTGGCTTAAAAGATCCTGGTGCTGCGCCAGGTATCCGATGGTTTTTCCCTTGGCGAGCACCACGTCGCCGTCGTCGGGGGGCAGCTCGCCGATGATGATTTTTAAGAGCGTCGATTTGCCGGCCCCGTTGATGCCGACGATGGCGGCCTTTTCCCGCTCCTCGATATGAAAGGAGACGTCCTCCAGAATGGAGTCGGTCCCGAATGCCTTGCTTATATGACTGCAGGATAGAATCATGTTTATTCTCCTAAATTCCGAAATAAAAATGGGGAATGTCCGCGCTGTTTCGCGGCATTCCCCCTCAGTATAATATAAAATCCGCCGCATTTCAACAGACTTGTGCCCGCGCCATACGGAACATTGTGCTCATGCCACGCAGAACGCTGCGTTCACGCCATGTGGAACATGCGGATGAGCACCAGCCAGGCCAGCCCGTAGTAGGAGACCACGGCCACCAGGTCGTTCACCGTGGTGATTAACGGCCCGGAAGCCACCGCCGGATCCACGTGGATCTTCTTGAAGAGAATGGGGATCACGGTGCCCACGATGCTGGATAAAAACATCACCAGGATGAGGGACAGGCTGATGCAGGCGGAAACCGCGAAGGAAAAGCCTGCCGCTTCCCCTTTAAACAGGAAGATGTAAAACCCCACCACCGCGAAGGAGGCAAGCCCTAAAATCAGCCCGTTGGTGAGGCCGACGCGGGACTCCTTGAGAACCAGGAAAAGCTTCTGGCGCCCCTTAAGCTTTTCGTCCATGAGCACGCGGATGGTCACGGCCAGGGACTGGGTTCCCACGTTTCCCGCCATGTCCAGGATGAGGGACTGGAAGCAGATGACGATGGTGACCTGGGCCACCACGGCCTCGAAGAGTCCCACGACGCCGGAGACGCAGAGCCCCAGGCCGAGAAGGATGAACAGCCAGGGCAGGCGCTTCAACACACTTTTGCGGACGGGCTCGTTTAAATCCTCCTCGGCGGAAAGACCGGCTAACTTCGCATAGTCCTCGCCCAGCTCGTCGTCCACGACCCGCATGAAGTCGGCGGCGGTGATGACGCCTAAAAGCTTATTCTGTTCGTCCAGCACGGGAACGGAGTCCTCGGAGTACTGCTTGATCTGCTCCACGCAGTCCTCGATGGATTCCTTCGCGTACACGTAGGGGTAGGAGGTGGCCGTCAGGTCGCTGAGCGGCGTCCCCTCCCTGGCGATGATCAGATCCTTGAGATCGATGGCGCCGTAAAAGGTGCGGTTCTCGTCCACCACGTAGATGGTGGAAATGTTGTCGTTGTCTGCGGCCTGGCGGACCAGCTCGTGCATGGCCTCCTTCACACTGATTCCGGAACGGATCTCAATGTAATTGGTGGTCATAATGCTTCCGATCTCGTCCTCCTCGTAGGGCCAGAGCAGAAGAATGTCCTCGGTCACGTGCTCCGGGAGCAGGGAGAGGAGAGTGCCGCGCTTGTCCCGCTCCAGTCCCTTTAAATAGTCCACGGCCTTGTCCGGGTCCATGAGCGCCAGCACCTCCGCCCGCTTGCGGAGCGGCAGCTCGCCCAGATAGGTGCTCCCATATTCCAGAATGTCTGCCAGCTCGCCGGCGCTTAAGATGCGGTAGAGGCGCTCGCGCTCCGGCCGCTCCAGCTCCTCCAGGATGCCGGCGATGTCGTTTTCATGGTAGTTGGAGAGCTGCTCCTCCAGCGCCTTCGGCGTGAGGCCGCCTCTGATCAGTTTTAAAAGTTCTTCTCTGCGGATATCCATGTCCAAACCTCCTTTTCACGTCCGGGAAAGGAAAAATGGGCATAAAAATACCACTGGCTCCGTTCCCGAATCCCGTCTTGATGCTGAAATATAACTGTCGTTCGTGATTGGTCTCCGGTCTGGGCAGTGGTGTGCAAAGCTATGAGGTCTGAGCCGCGGACGGTGTCTGACCGGCGGTCCCAGACCTGCTGCCTGCGTATACCATGCCCCAACTTCGTCCATTACCGCTGCCGTCCATATACTCACCTCTCTTCGTTCATCTTATTTTCTGCTTTTACAGTGTACCATCTTCTGCTCTGGATGTCAATTTGCTTATTTTTTCACAAATTAAATTGACAGAAATTTGACGTATGGTATAATAATAGGGAATTAATTGCAGTAGGAAAGGTGAAGTGATCGTGGAACAGAAAGAGATATCGAAGGCAGTCATATCGAGGCTTCCCCGGTATTACCGCTATCTGGGAGAACTGATGGAGGAGGGCGTGGAGCGGATCTCGTCCAACGAGCTCAGCACCCGCATGAAGGTGACCGCCTCCCAGATCCGCCAGGATCTCAACAACTTCGGCGGGTTCGGCCAGCAGGGATACGGATACAACGTAAAATATTTATATACAGAGATCGCCAGGATTCTGGGGATCGACAGGCAGCACAACATCATTATCATCGGCGCCGGGAATCTGGGCCAGGCTCTGGCCAACTACACCAATTTCGAGCGGCGCGGATTCATGATCAAGGGCATGTTCGACGTGAACCCCAGGCTGGTGGGTCTGGTGGTGCGCGGCGTGGAGATCCGCGGCATCGAGAATCTGGAGCAGTTTATCAAGGACAACGACGTGCAGATCGCGGCATTGACCATCCCGAAGACCAAGGCGCCGGAGATCGCGGAGCGTCTGGTGAACGCGGGGATCAAGGCCATCTGGAACTTCGCCCACACGGACCTGCAGGTGCCGGACGATGTGGTGGTGGAGAACGTGCATCTGTCCGAGAGCCTGATGCGCCTGTCTTACCGGGTCTGCAGCATGCAGGACCAGCTGGAGAAGGAAAAGAACAAAAAGAAATGATACTGGGTATAGGAACCGATTTAGTGGAGATAGAACGGATTAAAAAAGCCTGTGAAAAAGAGGCTTTTTTAGTTCGTTCATTTACGGAGGAGGAGCGCCGGCAGGCTGAGGGGAAGATCCCCAGGCTGGCCGGCGATTTTGCCGTCAAGGAGGCGGTGGCCAAGGCGCTGGGGACGGGATTTTCCGATTTCTGGCTCACGGACATCGAGGTGCTGCGCGACGGGCGCGGAAAGCCCTATGTGAACCTGTACGGCAACGCGAAGAAACGCTTTGAGGCCATGGGCATGGAGCGGCTGGAGGTGTCCATCAGCAACACGAGGGAGCACGCCGTCGCCTTTGCGGTCGGAGAGGGGGAGAAGCCGTGAGATATGTAACGACGGGAAAACAGATGAAGGAGATCGACCGGTACACCATGGAGGAGATCGGCATTCCGTCCATGGTTCTGATGGAGCGGGCCGCCTGGGCCTTTGTGGAGGAGATCCGCGGAGCGCTTAAGAAGACGGACCGCATCTGGGTGGCCTGCGGCACGGGAAACAACGGGGCCGACGGCGTGGCCGCGGCCAGGATGCTGACGCTCGAAGGCTTTCGCCCGGTCATTCTGCTGGCCGGGGACGCGGAGCGGGGGACGGAGGAGTTTAAGGCCCAGCTGGCCATCGCGAGAAAGCTGGGGGTTCCCGTGTTCGAGACGGAGGATTTCATTCCGGGAAAATGCGAGGTCATCCTGGACGCGGTGTTCGGCGTGGGATTGAGCCGCCCCATCGAGGGCGCATACCGGGAGTTCATGGAGATGCTTGCGGCCCAGTCGCCCCGGTTCACGGCGGCCATCGATGTGCCGTCGGGCATCCACTCCGACAGCGGCCAGGTCATGGGGATCGCGCTGAAGGCCGATGTGACCGTGACCTTCGGCTATGAGAAGCTGGGCTGTCTTCTGTATCCCGGCAGGTTGTACTGCGGCCGCCTGGTGACCGCCGATATCGGGTTCCCGAAGTCAGCCCTGGAGCAGGGCATGGCCGGCGGGGAGAAGTACGCCATGGCCCTCGACGACGGAGATCTGGGGGAGATTCCCCGGCGGCAGAGAGACGCCAACAAGGGAACCTACGGGAAGCTGCTGATCGTGGCCGGATCGAAGGGGATGAGCGGCGCCGCCTACATGAGCGCGCTGGCCGCCTACCGCACCGGCGCCGGGCTCTGCCGGATTCTCACGGACGAGGAGAACCGGGCTATTTTACAGGGGCAGATTCCCGAGGCGGTGCTTCTGACCTACGACGGGGCCCGCGCGGAGGCGGACGGAGAGGCTTTCAAGGAGATGGTGGCCGGCGCGGTGAAGCAGGCCACGGCCATTGTGCTGGGGCCGGGGCTGGGACGGTCGGAGGCCTCGAGGCTTCTGGTGGAGACCGTTCTGGAACAGGCCTTCGTGCCGGTGGTGCTGGACGCGGACGGGCTGAATCTGGTGGCGGAGCACCCGCATTTTACAAACTATTTTACGGAAAATATCATCGTCACGCCCCATGTGGGTGAGATGGCCAGGCTGACGAAAAAGAGCGCGGAGGAGATTAAGGCGGATCCGGTGGGAACTGCCAGGACCTACGCGGACATCTACGGGGTCACCTGCGTTTTAAAAGACGCGGCCACGGTCATCGCCGGGCGCGACGGGGAACTATATATCAACCAGAGCGGCTGCCCGGCCATGGCGAAGGCGGGCTCCGGCGACGTGCTCTCCGGCGTGATCGCCGGGCTTCTGGCCCTGGGGCTGGAGGATGTGAAGGCGGCGGCCATGGGCGTCTGCCTGCACGGAAAAGCGGGGGAGGCGGCTGCGGAGAGAACCGGATCCCACGGGCTTCTGGCCCATGAGACGGCGGACGCGGTTCCGGCGGTCATGGACGCGGCGCGCGCCGCGCAGGCGGAGGAAGCCGGCGGCAGAGAAAGGGGATAAAGATGTTGACGGAGAAACCGTACAGCCGCGTGTACGCGGCGGTAAATCTGGATCATATAGAGGACAACATGAAGGCCATCTGCGCCGTTTCCGGCGGGAAACAGAAAATCATCGGCGTCGTGAAGGCCGACGGCTACGGCCACGGGAGCGTCCCGGTGGCGAAGACCATCGACCCTTACGTGTGCGGGTTTGCGGTGGCCACGGTGGACGAGGGAATCCAGCTTCGCAGACACGGGATCGCGAAGCCGGTGATCATTCTGGGAAAGTGCCATGAATCACGGTTTGAGGAGATTGTAACCTACGGTCTGGAGCCGGCGGTTTTCCAGTTTTCGCAGGCGGAGAGGCTGTCGGAGGTGGCTCTGAGGTTTGCCGCGAAGGAGGCTGGAACCGCTGGAAGAGTGAAACGGGCGGGGGAGACTGAAACCGCCGGAGAGACCGGAACTGCTGGAGAGGTCGGCAGTACAGGCTCTGCCCGGGGAAAGGCCGGCATCCAGCTGGCTCTCGACACCGGCATGGGCCGCATCGGGTTCCGCCCCGACGGGTCTGCCGCCGACGAGGTGCAGGCGATAAGCAGGCTTCCCGGCGTGGAAATCCGGGGGATGTTCACCCACTTTGCGCGGGCCGACGAGACGGACAAATCCCACACGGAGCGGCAGCTGGAGCGGTACCGGCATTTTCTCGCTTTGTTAGGCGAACGGGGTGTCCGGATTCCCATGACCCACTGCGCCAACAGCGCGGGCATCATGGACCTGGGCGGTGCAGGGATGGACGCGTCCCGGGCGGGCATCGTCATTTACGGGCTCTACCCGTCGGAGGAGGTTTTAAAGGAGCGCCTGCCTCTGAAGCCTGCCATGGAGGTTAAGAGCTTTATCACCTACATAAAGGACGTGGAGCCGGGGACGGCCATCAGTTACGGAGGCATGTTTACGGCCCCAGGGCCCATGCGCGTGGCCACCATACCGGCGGGCTACGGCGACGGCTATCCCAGGAACCTCTCGGGAAAGGGCTGTGTCCTGGTACGGGGAAAGCGGGCCGCCATTCTGGGGCGGGTCTGCATGGACCAGTTCATGGTGGACGTGACGGACATCCCCGGGGTGCAGGAGGACGACCCGGTGACGCTCATCGGGCGCGACGGCGCGGAGGAGATCTCCATGGAGGAGGTGGCCGCGGCCTGCGGCGGATTCCACTACGAAATCCCCTGCGTGCTGGGGAAACGCGTTCCGCGGGTGTACCTGCGGGACGGGCAGGTGGTTGGAACGAAGGACTGGTTTGACGACATGTACGGCGATTTCACGTAACCATGTGTTTCACCATATGATAATCTAGACGAATACTTACGTCAGAGATGGTCAATACTAAGGGTAGTAATTGAAACGACGGAGAGTGAGAGTGTGATTATCAAGCGTGGTGATATCTATTATGCAGATCTGCGGCCGGTGGTCGGCTCCGAACAGGGCGGCGTGCGGCCGGTTTTAGTGATACAGAATGATATAGGAAACAGACACAGCCCCACAGTCATCTGTGCGGCCATCACCTCAAAGATGAACAAGGCAAAGCTCCCCACACACGTGGAGCTGGACACACGCCGGTGCAATATGGTGAAGGATTCGGTGATCCTGCTGGAACAGCTGAGGACCATCGACAAGCAGAGACTGAAGGAGAAGATTTGCCACATCGACAGCGACCTGCTGGAGAGAGTAAATCAGGCGCTTAAGATAAGCCTGGAGCTGGATACATAGCGAAAACCAGGCGGAAGGTACAACAGGAGATAAGAAAAGTTATGGATATAGCGGTGGTTTTGCTGCTTGTGCTGTTAAACGGCAGCCTCTACGGCTTCGGGGCGGCCATACAAAATATGAGCGAAGCCAGTCTGGAGAAAGACGCGGAGAACAGAAATAAGACGGCCGGAAAGCTTAAGGAGATCATGGGCAGGCCGGCGGGATTTATCTACACCGTACAGATCGCGACGTATTTTGGCGGAATCATAACCGGCGCAGTGCTACTGGGCCGGTTCGGTCTGCGCCCGGAGACCTTTGGCGCGGGGGCGGCGGCGCTGTTGGCAATGGTGAGCTTCGGCGCGGTGATTCCGAAGCGCTGTGCAGTGAAACACCCGGAGCGGTGGGCCTATATGACCTATCCGCTGGTGCGGGCCGTAAGCATTCTTCTTAAGCCCTTCGCCTGGCTGGCGGCGGGGCTTTCCTGGGCGGTATTAAAATGCTTCGGCGTGGAGCTTAAGCGCCAGGAGGAGGACGTGACCGAGGAGGAAATCATGCTCATGGTGAACGAGGGGCAGGAGAAGGGCGTCCTGGAGGCCAGCGAGGCGGAGATGATCACCAACATTTTTGAGCTGGACAATAAGCAGGCCGGCGACATCATGACCCACCGGACAGCCGTGAAGGCCCTGGACGGGGACATGACCTTTAAGGAGGCCGAACAGTATGTGGTCAACGAGGCCGGCAATTCCAGGTACCCGGTGTACGGGGAGGACATCGACGATATCATCGGCATTTTACATATCAGGGACATGCTGGCGGTGACGCTGGAGAGAGGCGCAGAGTGCGCCGGCCTGCCGCTTAGGGAGGTCCCGGGCCTTCTGCGCGCGGCCCATTTTATCCCCGAGACCAGAAGCCTGGACGATCTCTTCGGCGAGATGCAGTCGAAGAAAATCCACATGTCCATTGTGGTGGACGAGTACGGGCAGACCGCCGGGATCGTGACCATGGAGGACATTCTGGAGGAGATCGTGGGCAACATCCAGGACGAGTACGACGAGGAGGAGGAGTACATTTCCACGGCCGGCGACGGCGTTTACATATTTAACGGCATGACGCCCCTCGAAGAGGTGGTAAAGACGCTTGAGCTTGATCTCCCGGAGGAGACGGAGGAGAATTACGAGACGTTAAATGGCTTCCTCATCTCCCTTTTAGGCCGCATCCCCGGCGAGGATGAGGAGCAGATCGCCATCCCCTACGGAAACTATCTGTTCACGGTCATCCGCATGGAAAATAAGACAATAGGAACCGTGCGCGTGACCGCGCAGGAGAAGCAGGAGGAGGACGTGGAGTGAGAGGCATAGCCGCAGATACGAGATATATGCTCCGGGACCGGATCTTCTTATCGAAGGCGTTCCGGATTGCCCTGCCGGTGGCGATGCAGGGCATGTTGAATACGCTGGTGAACCTGGCGGACACGCTGATGATCGGCTCTCTCGGCGAGAGCACCATCGCGGCGGTGGGCCTGGCCAACAAGGTGTTCTTTGTGTTCACATTGCTGGTGTTCGGGATCGTCAGCGGCTCCGGCGTCCTGGCGGCCCAGTACTGGGGGAACCAGGACGTGAAAAATATCAGGAAGGTCATGGGTCTGGCGCTGACGCTGTCCATGATCGGCGCGCTCTGTTTTGTGATCCCCTGCGTGCTGGCGCCGGAGAAGGTGATGCGCATTTTCACCACCAGCCAGTCCAGTATCGAGATCGGCGCGGCCTATCTGACCATCGCCGTGTTTTCCTACCCGTTCACGGCCATCACCAACACGCTGGTGGCCATGCAGCGGGCGGTGAACCGGGTGAAGGCGCCGGTGCTCATCACCTGCATGGCCATTGTGGTGAACATCTGTCTGAACTATGTGTTTATTTTCGGCCATTTCGGGGCTCCGGCCCTGGGGGCGCCGGGCGCGGCCATCGCGACGCTGATCGCCCGTAGTATGGAGGCCGCGGCGATTATCCTGGTGATTTACCTCGGGAAGTCGCCGATTGCGGGACATATCCGGGAAATGTTCGGCTACTCGAAGGAATTTTTACGCCAGTTCGCCCGCACCACCGTCCCGGTCATCGCCAACGAGTTCACCTGGGGACTGGGAACCACGCTCTACTCGCTGGCCTACGGGCGCATGGGCGACAATGCGGTGGCGGCCATCACCATCGCCACCACGATCCAGGATCTGGTGGTGGTGCTGTTCCAGGGACTGAGCGCCGCCACGGCTGTGATTCTGGGAAATGAGATGGGAGCCGGGAAGCTTAGGCGGGCGGAGCGGTACGCGAGGAATTTCTTCATCCTGCAGTTTATGATCACGGTTATCGCGGCGCTTGTCTGTGTGGGGATCCGGTGGCAGATCATCGGACTATACAATGTGAGCGCCGGGGTGGCGCGGGACATCAGCCTCTGCCTCATCGTGTTCGCCCTCTACATGCCGGCGAAGATGTTCAACTACGTGAACGTGGTGGGTGTTTTGAGAAGCGGCGGCGACACGACGGCCAGCCTGTTTCTGGATTGCACCGGCGTGTGGCTCATCGGCGTGCCGCTTGCATTCCTCGGCGGGCTGTACTTCAAATTTCCGATTTACATTGTTTACGCCCTGGTGCTCTCGGAGGAAATTTACAAGTTTGTGCTGGGATATATCCGCTACCGGCAGAAAAAATGGCTCAGAAATCTGGCCGCGGAGCTGTCCTGACACTTGCCAAGGCGTATGTTTAGTGATAGAATAAAAAAGATTGTTTTATAACAGAGGAAAGGGAGAGCGAGTATGTCTGGACATTCTAAATTCGCTAATATTAAACACAAGAAAGAGAAAAACGACGCGGCCAAGGGAAAAATCTTCACCGTCATCGGCCGTGAGATCGCAGTGGCTGTGAAGGAGGGCGGCGCGGATCCGGCCAACAACAGCAAGCTGCGCGATGTCATCGCCAAGGCGAAGGCCAACAACATGCCCAACGACACCATCGAGAGAGGCATCAAGAAGGCCGCCGGCGACGCCAATGCCGTCAACTATGAGAACGTGACCTACGAGGGCTACGGCCCTAATGGAGTGGCCATCATCGTGGACGCTCTGACAGACAACAAGAACCGCACGGCGGCCAACGTGAGAAGCGCCTTTACCAAGGGCGGCGGCAATGTGGGAACTCCCGGCTGCGTGTCCTACAGCTTCGACAAGAAGGGACAGATCATCATTGACAAAGAAGAGTGCGACATGGATCCCGACGAGCTGATGATGGTTGCCCTGGACGCAGGCGCCGAGGACTTCTCCGAGGAGGAGGACAGCTTTGAGGTGCTCACTGATCCGGACGAGTTCAGCGCGGTGCGCGAGGCTCTCGAGGCGGCCGGCATCCCCATGGCCAGCGCCGAGGTGACCATGATCCCCCAGACCTGGGTGGAGCTCACCGACGAGGAGGCCATCAAGAAGATGAACCGGATCCTGGATCTGCTGGACGCGGATGACGACGTGCAGGCGACGTATCATAACTGGGATGAGTAAAGGATAAGGCGGAAAATGGCGTAAATACGTGCTTTTTTCTTACGAAAGTACAGGGGCTTCTTTCTGAACATCATTGCTGATGACGGAAAGGGGCCCTTTTTATGTTAAATGAAGATGTTTTGTTTTCTGGAAAACCAATATCAGATTCGCGAGCTGGAAGAAACGCACTATAAAGCAGTACAAGGATTTATTCATAAAACCCCCTATTGACAAGATTAAAAGACAGAAACCGCCGATGCCTATGATAGAAACTTTTACAAATGACGGGGTTAAGAAAATGCTCAAGATTGCATCCGATGTTTACGCGGCGTCCGGGATATGGTTCCTTTATTAAATAATATGTGATTTTCAAGCCCCGGAATCTTCGGGCTCGCACAGTGCCTGGTGGGCGGCAATGGTTGCCAGCGTGTCGCCCAGCTGTGAATAGGCGGCACTGATGAGCGCGAGTTCTTCCGGGGTTTTTCCTTTTGCGATTTTACAGGCCAGCGCGGAAATGGAGAGGATAAATTCACAGGAACACATGGCAATCACCTCGGAACATGTATATGAGGGGATATAGGAAATATACCTGTTGCCTTGTGAGCTCTAAAATCCGTCCACCCCCGCCCCTTTCTTAAAATTCTGCGGATTCTGCCCAAATTCTTTACAAAACGCTTTATAAAACGAAGAGTAATTTCCAAAACTGTATTTCTCCGACACGGTCTGTATATCCTGGCCGTCCGCGATGTCCTGCCGGGCCAGGAGCAGCTTCTTTTTCATGATGTAACGGTACACCGGAAGCCCCAGCTCCTCGCTGAAAATCTTGGACAGATGCGAGCGGCTGACGAAGAAGCAGCCGCACAAACTGTCGATATGGATGGGTTCATAGATGTGATCCTCGATGTATTTTAAAACCTTGAGCACGAGGGAGGAATCCTTGTTCAGAGCCTTTGCCGGCTCATAGTTGATGATGCCGTTGGTGGAAAACAGGGAGGACTGGGCCAGGTGCACCAGGAGCTCCGAGATGTAGGCGTTGGCCAGCAGATCGGAGCCGTAGCTCTGGGATTTGGAATTGATGAAAATGCGTTTCAGCAGATAGTTTATATGATGCATCAGATCGCCCGAGAGACGGATCTGCTGACTGATGATATAGGAGGTCTGAAAAATGTAGGAGAGCCTCGTGCGGTCGGAGGAGAGTGAGTCCACATATCCCAGACTCAGCCAGAGCACATACCGCTCGTAGGGAACGGATGCCGAATCGTCAATGAATGCCCAGTGTTTCTGGTTGGGGGAAATGAGCAGGATATCACCGCTTTCCAGTGTATACTTTCTCCCCTCTATGTAGTAGGTCACGTTGCCGGATATGAGAAAATAGAACTCGTAGTAGTTGTGCTGGTTGGGGACTATTTTTTCCAGATTGTAATCCCGGTTGTAAAAGATGTCGTAGTTTTTAAACTGCATGGGCATCTTATGATGATACGGTGTGGGCAGCGAATCGTCTCTCAGCATGATAGTACCTCCGTACTCTGTTCTTGTTTAGCGGGTTCCATTATTATATCACATGTCAAAATGAGTATAAAGCAAAAAAGAACAAAAAACGTGTAAATGGACAAATAAAACCTAAAAAATATACATTTTACACAAAACTTACGCAAATTTTACGTGGAATAATGGAAAATAGTTTTATTAAAATTATCGAAATTCTGCCGTTCAATAAAAGACAAAATGCAAAGTAATGTAGATAAAAGTCACTAGCCGCAGAGGAGAAGATAGGATATTATGATATAAAACAGGAGTGGTCAGAGAGGAGGGATAGAACATAAAGGTCATAGAACATTTTATAGAAGGGAAGATTTCCAGAGAGCTGTGTGAGGATGCGGAGTACATATCCGATGATTTTATCGCGGTCGTGGACGGTGTCACATCCAAATCAGACTTCCTTTATAAAGGGAAGACGACGGGCAGGATAGCCGCCGAAATCGTGGTGAATGTGCTGGCAGAGCTTTCGCCGGAAGCGGACGTGCAGGCGTTTGTAGGGAAAGTGAACCAGGCAATCGCAGCCTTTTACCGGGAGGTGCAGTTTCCCTATTCAAGGGAAGAAAAAGGGCTGCAGGCAGTCTGTGCTGTCTGGTCGAGGGTTCGGCGGGAAATCTGGATGATCGGCGATTGCCAGGTTTCTGTGGATGGCGTGCTGTATATCAATCCGAAGCGCAGCGATGAAATTCTGGCAGATGTGCGCAGTCTGATTTTGTGCGCAGTCCGCGAACGGGATCCATCCGGTTTTTGCGGGGAAAAGCTTCAGCAGGAGGTGCGGGATCTCATTGAGCCGTGGATTTTAAAAGCGACAGTGTTCGCCAACAATGGGAACACGGAATATGGCTACTCCATTATAAACGGAGAGGAGATTCCCGAGTCGCTCATAAAGGTGATTCCGCTGGGAGCGGGCACACACGAGGTGATCCTGGCCAGCGACGGGTATCCGCGAGTGGAGCCGACGCTGGAACAGTCCGAGGCATGCCTGAGAAATGTGCTGGCAGAAGATCGGGCGTGCTGCAGGATCTACAAATCAACCAAAGGTGTAAACGGAGAAAACAAAAGTTATGATGACCGGACCTACATAAGATTTCTGGTCAGTGAATAAGGAGGTTATTTTTATGAAAAAGACAAAAGTTGCTGCTGTTTTGCTGGCTGCATCCATGACGGCCGGGCTGCTTGCCGGCTGCGGAGGTACAGAAGCCGCATCCTTTCCGGATCCGGAGAAAACCATCACCATGATCGTGCCTCAGGCCGCCGGAGGCGGAACGGATCTGCAGGCCAGACAGCTGGTGGAGGCCATGAAGAGTGTTTCCGGCAATAATAACATTATCGTGGAGAATGTCACCGGAGGCTCCACCGGAACGGGAACCAACCAGGTGATCGACGCGGAGCCGGATGGCTACACGATTCTCATGTACGGAACTTACGTGATCTGCGGAACCATGACGGGCTACACGGAAGGCTTTAAGGAACTGGATTTCTTAAACGGACTTTCCATGGAACCCTTCGTGCTGGCCGTGAACACAGATTCCCCCTACACTACCTTTGACGAGCTGGTGACGGCTGCCCAGGAAAATCCGGGGCAGATGACATTGGGAAATGCCGGAGCCACCGCGACCACGGGCATCGTCGCCTATGGCCTCAACAACGCGCTGGAGACTCCGTTCAACGTGGTGTCCTTCAACGGCGGCGCGGAGCTGATTCCCGCGGTGCTTGGCGGACACTGTGATGTGGGCGTGTTCTCCCAGTCGGAGGTAATCGCGAACATGGATGGCTTGAGACCTCTTATTTTCTTTGGTGACGGACACTCTGTACTGGATCAGCTGGCGGATGTGCCGAACCTGGCGGATGCAGGATATGCGGATCTGACCGTACCCGGCGGCTGCTTCAGAGGAATCTGCGCGCCGAAGGGAACCCCGGACGAGGTGAAGACCTACCTGGCCGATGTCATCGAGAAGGCCTACAATTCTGATCTGTTCCAGGATTTCATGACGGAGCAGGGACTTTTAGGCGAATACTCCAGGCTGGAGGAGTTCGAGGCATACAATGAGCAGGCGGTCGAGGAGATCAAGCCGATCATCCAGGCCACCGGTCTTGCCACCGGCGAGTACGCCGAGTAGGCCGCTTCTTATGGAAGGGGAGGAGTGAACCAATGAAACTGAATGTAAAACCGATGCCTGCCGTAATGACGGTTCTGTCGGCCTTATATTTCTTCTATGTCCTCACCAGCGAAGATACGGTCCTCTCGGCGGATGCCGTGGGCGGAGATCCGGGCGGAAAGGTTCTCCCGCTGACCATGGCCGTCTTTATGTTTATCGGCTTTCTGTATCTGACGGTTAAAGAACGGCCGGAGAAAACGGAGGTGAACCCCGAGACCAGGCGTCTGTTTCTTCTCACGCTGATTCTTTCGGTGGCTTATATTTTCCTTATACGTCCGGTGGGCTTTGTCATTACGTCCACGGTGCTGGTGTTCTGGCTGGAGTATATTTATACGACCATCGGCGAGGAAAGGAGCAGAAAGCAGCTGGCTGGAGGCATGGCAGGAACGCTGGGGATTACCGTTGTCTTCTATGTGGTGATGCGGATGATCACGAAGACACTCCTGCGCCTGGGCGGTTCGGGAGCGCTGCCCGGAATCTTTGCGGTGACGACCTTTGAAGCCTGCATTTCCTTTATATATGTGGCTGTTTTAAGCGTGGTGCTAAACAAAACGCTGTGCCGCAGGCTGGATGGCAGGGGGCTTAAGCGGGTATCCGGTGCCGGGCTTCTGACGATGACGACCGTACTCTTTTTGTACGTCGTGTTCAAACAGTTTTTTAACGTGAACCTGGCTCCTGGAATCCTGAATATCTGACGGAGGGGAGAAAGATTATGAGTGATTTTATTGCGGGCGTGGGAATGGTAGCCCATGTATCCACGTTTCTCTGGTGTGCCTTCGGCTCCGTTCTGGGGATCATACTGGGGGCACTGCCGGGACTGACGGCGACCATGGGGATTGCGCTGGTGATTCCCGTGTCCTATCAGCTTGACACGGCCACGGGAATCGGCATGCTGCTGGCGGTGTACTGCGGGGCAGTGTGCGGCGCATCCATTCCGGCGATTCTTCTGGGGATTCCGGGAAATCCCAATGCCATTGCCACCACGGAGGACGGTCAGCTGATGACGAAAAAGGGTCTGGCCGGGCAGGCCCTCGGCGGCGCCATCATTGCGTCGGTGATCGGAGGACTGGGGTCGGAGATATTTCTGATCTTTTTCAGTCCCCTGGTGGCGGAGATGACGCTGGCCTTCGGTCCGGCGGAAAAATGCACGCTGGCTCTGGTGGGGCTGGTGATCATCGCGGTGGTATCGGGAAATAATGTATTAAAAGGACTTCTGATGGGCGCTCTGGGATTTGTGCTGGCGTTTCTGGGGCCGGATCCCATGTCGGGAGCCCTGCGGATTCCCTTCGTGTCTGTGCTGGGAAAGACACCCTTTGCCGACGGCCTGGACATGACTTCTACGCTGATCGGGCTCTACGGCGTCAGCCAGGTGTTCGCGGAGATCGATAATTTCAGAAAGCCGCAGAACACCAACGTGTGCACGAATATTGGCAGGCCGTTCCCGCCGCTTAAGAAATTTTTGTCCATGTGGAAGATTGTACTGTCATCGCTGGGGATCGGAACGCTGATCGGCGCGATTCCCGGAACGGGCGCATCTATCGCCGTGTTTATGAGCCGTAATGCGGCCACTGGTATCTGCAGCCGCAGCAAAGGAAAGCTGGATATGCCGGGAACCGGCTGTCTGGAAGGCGTCGTGGCCCCGGAGGTCGCCAACAATGCGGTCACCGGCGGCGCGCTGATTCCGGCTTTGAGTCTGGGAATCCCCGGAGATGCGGCGACAGCGGTTTTAATCGGCGCTCTGATGATCAAGGGAGTTACGCCCGGGTTTGCCCTGTTTTCACAGAACATGCCGCTCGTGTACTCCATTTTCATCACGCTGCTTATTTCCAACATATTTATGGGTGTATTCCAGATGCTGGGGGTCAGATGGTATCCGAAGATTCTGCTGATTTCGCAGAGAGTGCTGATGCCGCTGATTCTGATTCTTTCCTTCCTGGGACCGTATGCATTGGCTGGCTCGTCCATCTCCAAAGGTGTCTACTTTATCGGTACTGCGCTGATTATGGGACTTCTGGGATATTTTATGAAGAAGAACCAGTATCCCATCGCGCCGGTGGTGCTGGGGCTGATTCTCGGGGAAATGTTCGAGGAGCAGTTCCGCCGGGCGGTCAAGCTGGGCGGAGGTACGCTGTCCCGGTTTTACACCTCGCCGATCTGCTGGGTGTTCATTCTGCTGGTGGTCGTCATCATCGCATCCACGGTGATGAGAAACAGGAGAGAGGGGAAAAATGCTTAATTTTATGTTTTTGGGAACAAACGGTTCCATGCAGGGAGATGAGGGAAACACCTCCCTGCTTTTTAAAGGGAGCCGGGGAACGGTGCTGGTTGACGCGTCCTGCGGCCTTGGCAGGGCCGCTGCGGCGGACGTGGATGCGGTGATTCTGACCCATGAGCATATCGACCACGTCTACGGACTGCCGTCGCTGATTCATCAGCTGTGGCTTTCCGGACGCCGCCGCGCGCTGGACATCTGCGTGCCGGCGGGGATGGAGGAATTTGTGCACCGGTTTCTGGAAGTTTTTTCTCTGCAGGAGAAGAAAAATATGTTTGATTTCCGGATACGCACCGGACGGCAGTTTTCAGTGGGCAGCATGGAGATCACACTTTTTTCTACGGAGCACACGGAAACCTCTGTGGGGCTGGTTGTCCGGGAGGGGGAGGATAGGGTGGTTTACACCTCGGATACCCGCCCGATCAGAGAAATCCTTCCCTGTATGGCGGGAGCCCAGGTGCTGATCCATGAGGCATCCGGCTGTGAGGCAGAGGAGGAGATTCTCTGGAAAAAAGGACATTCAAGCGGGGCTGACGCCGCCAGACTTGCGGAGAGGCTGGGAGTGGGACGGCTGTATCTGTGCCATCTTCCGGAAACGCAGGAATTGCGGAAGAAGGTTCTGGAGGAGGCGTCAGCCATATTTTCCAGTGCATGTATTCCGCCGGTGGGAAAGCTGCTCTGAGGGATGGAATGACAGGAGGCGATGCAGATGGAAGCTTTTGTTCGGGAGCAGGCAGTCTACGTGATCCGTCTGCTGGCGGCCATGGTCTGCGGGGGACTGATCGGGTATGAGAGACACAGCAGGAGAAAGACAGCCGGACTTCGCACACATGTGATTATTGCGCTGGCCTCCGCGTTGATGATGATTCTCTCAAAATATGGATTTTTCGATGTGCTGGGCTCTTATGAGGATGTGAAGCTGGATCCTTCCAGAATGGCGTCGGGAATCGTCACCGCCATCGGGTTTATCGGCTCAGGCATCATTTTTTTCAGAAATAACAGCATCAAGGGCACGGCCACTTCCGCGGGTATATGGGCTACCGTGGGCGTGGGCATGGCAATGGGGAGCGGCATGTATCTTCCCGGCGCCGTGACCACGGTTCTGGTGATTCTCTCGGAGGTGCTTTTGGGAAAACACGGGCTTGCAAAGGGATCTCTCAATGAGAGGGAGCTGGAAGTGCGATATGTAAAAGCGGACACGTCCGACGTCTGTGAGGGAGTGAACCGTCTGCTGGCTGAGCGGCAGTGCCGTCTGGAGGAAATGCAATGGGAAGAGACGGGGGACGGCTGCGTGCTTTTTGCTCAGATGCGGGTTCCGGCAGGCTTTGAAACATCAGAATTTATCCGGGAAGCGCGCACACTGCCGGGACTTAAAAAAGTCTCCGTGCAGTAGGAGAGAGGTGCGAAAAAGAAACATATGCATAAAAACCCGGCAGAGGAAGACGAATGTCCCCTCTGCCGGAGCTTTTTGTCTGAACGATCTATTACAGATCAAACTTAAAGTATTTCACCGTATTGTTATAAGAAATTCCCTCAACAATCTCCTTTAAGCTCTTCATATCCGCCGGGTACTCGCCGTTCTCCACCCAGCCGCCGATCAGCTCGCACATCACGCGTCTGAAATACTCGTGTCTGGTGTAGGAGAGGAAGCTTCTGGAGTCGGTGAGCATGCCGATGAAGTTTCCAAGGCAGCCTAAGTTTGCCAAGGAGGTCATCTGCTCGGTCATGCCGACCTTGTGATCGTTGAACCACCAGGCGGAACCCTGCTGTACCTTGCCCTGCATCGTCGGATCCTGGAAGCAGCCGATGATGGTGCCGATGGAGGCGTTGTCCACCGGATTTAAGGAGTAGATGATGGTGCGCGGAAGCTCGTCCGTGGAGTTTAACGCGTTTAAGAAGTCAGCCATCTGCGCGGACGGAGCGTAGTTGTTGATGCAGTCGAAGCCGGTGTCCGGACCCAGCTGCTCGTAGCGGAACACGTTGTTGTCGCGCTTGCAGCCGTAGTGGAGCTGCATTGCCCAGTCGAGCTTACAGTACTCCCTGCCGACAAATACCATGAATGCAGTCTTGAACTTTAACTCTTCCTCCTTGGAGACGGCCTGTCTGGACAGGGCTTTCTTTAAGATTGCGTCGATCTCCTCGTCGGAAGCGGGGGCGTACATTACATACTCCAGCGCGTGGTCGGAGACGGAGCAGCCGTTCTCAGCAAAATATGCCATACGGTTTTTGAGAGCCTCTTTTAAGGATGCGAAATCCTTCACCTCGATGCCGCTGACAGCGGAGAGCTTTGCAATGTAGTCGGCGTAGTCGGGCTTCTCCAGGTTCATGGCCTTGTCCGGTCTCCAGGCCGGAAGCACCTGTACCTCGAAGGAGTCGTCAGCCGCCAGTTTCTTATGCCACTCCAGGGAGTCGATGGGATCGTCGGTGGTGCAGATCAGCTTCACGTTGGACTGACGGATGATGTTTCTCACCGTCATGGAGTCCTCCTGCAGCTTGGCGTTGCAGAGGTTCCATACTTCCTCGGCGGTGTCGCCGTTCAAATATCCGGTGTAGCCGAAATATCTCTGGAGCTCCAGATGGCTCCAGTGGTAGAGCGGGTTGCCGATGAGCTTCGGAAGCGTCTCCGCCCATTTCTGGAATTTCTCGCGGTCGCTGGCGTCGCCGGTGATGTAGCGCTCCTCAACCCCGTTGGAACGCATCTGACGCCATTTGTAGTGATCGCCGCCCAGCCATACCTGGGTGATGTTCTCGAACTTGCGGTCCTCGTAGATCTCCTGCGGATTGATGTGGCAGTGGTAGTCCACGATGGGCATCTTCTCCGCAAAATCGTGGAAGATTGCCTGAGCGGTGGGAGTGGAGAGTAAGAACTCTCTGTCCATGAACTGTTTCATTTTAAAATACCTCCTATTATATAAAATTTGTGGTTTCGCGTAAAATCAGGTCAGCGGCGATGATGGTTTTGGCCGGCACATTGATGCCGCCGAATACGCCCATCAGCGTGTTGACGGTGGTGGTGCACATGGCCTCCACCTTGTTGTCAATGGAGGAAAGCTCCGGGTCGGTGCACCGCGACAGGAGCGAGTTGTTGTAGCCGATGACGGAGAGCTCATCCGGGATGGAAATGCCCGCGGCATGGGCGTATTTGACAGCGCCCACGGCCAGCTCGTCATCGGATACCACCACGGCGTCGAAGGAGAGCCCCTCGTCCCTCAAGCGGGAGATAAGCTCCCTGGCGGCGGAGATGTCCTTGGGACACTGGCGGATGTACCCGTCCCGGACCGGAAGTCCGGCGGCTGTCAGCGCGTCTTTGTACCCCTTGAGCTTGCTGGCGCCGCTGTAGGCGTCGCTGGTGTGCAGGTAGAGAATGTCCTTCCGCCCGTCGGCGATCAGCCGCTTCACCGCCAGATGGATGGCGGACCGGTCGTCGCACACGGTGCAGTAGATGTTCTTCCCTTTCAGACAGCCGTTTATCAGCATCAGCGGGACTTCGCCCGCGGCCGTCTTCAGATATTCGTTGTCCTTTGCCTTGAGCTCCACAAACTTGGAGCCCACCAAAATGAGGGCGTCCACCCGCTTGGAGAGCAGAAGCGACAGGGATTTTTTCTTGTTTTCCAGGCTGTAGCCCGTGCAGCAGAGAATCGAATCGTAGCCGTGGCTTCGGAGGCCCTGCTCTAAATAGTACACGGCGTTGGCCATGTACGGGTCGGAGGAATCGGGACACATGATGCCGATGGTTTTCATGGTGTTGAGGCCCAGCCCACGGGCGAATACGTTGGGGGTATAGCCCATCTCCTCCATGACACGGATGACCTTCTCTTTCGTTTTTTCGCTGACGTTCGGGCTGCCGTTCAGGACGCGGGAGACCGTGGCGATGGAGACGCCGGCCATCTGCGATACGTCGTATATGTTCACGCGTGCACCTCTTTTCATTGATGCCTGTCGGCAGTGTTGTGTAAGCGCTTACATTTATGAGCTCATTATACTATAGAAGAATGGGAAAAGCAAGGAAAACAATTAGAAAATAAGTTGCGCTGGCCCGTCTTTTGATTGTATAATAAACCGTAGGAGGCATAGCGGATGAAACTGAACAGAACGACGAAAAGAACCATTGACATTTTAAAGATCGTGTCCGGGAAACCGGAGGGGGTGACGCTGGACGAGATCTGTGAGAAGCTGGAGCTTCCGAAGACCAGTGCCTACGACATTGTGACCACCCTGGCGGAGACCGGGATGCTTAATATTGTAAGAGGACAGAAGCAGAGCTACACCATCGGACTGATGGCGTACCGCATCGGAGTGAACTATATAAATAACCTGGATTTTATTTCCGCCATCGAGCCGGAGCTCAAGGCGTTTTCCGGCGAGGTGGGAAAGACCGTGTTCTTCGGGGTGCGGTCCGACCACGAGGTGGTTTACATCTGTAAATTCGAGCCGGAGAATCCCATCATCACCACGGCCACGGTGGGGACGAAAAATCCGATTTACTGCACCTCCCTGGGGAAGGCCATTTTAGCCTACACCGACGAGGAGCTGAGAAAGCAGGTCATAAGCCGGGTGAAGTTTGAGAGAAAGACGGCCCGCACCATCGTGTCACGCCTGGAGCTGAACCAGAACCTGGAGGAGATAAGACGTCTGGGCTACGCCGTGGACGACCGGGAGATGGAGGAGCATATGAAATGTGTGGGAGCCCCCGTGTTCGCCTCGGACGGCAGCGTCCTGGGGGCCATCAGCGTGTCCAGCCTCTACAAGCCGGAGGAGAATTACACGGTCCTCGGACAGGCAGTGGCGAAGAAGGCGGCGGAGGTCTCAAAATTATTGGGATTTTTGGGCAAAATATAGGTGGATACGGTTGACAAATGGAGCGTAAGACGGTAAACTTTAGGTAACAAATTCGTATTTGTGAAGTTAATTCGTATATACGAACGAATGACCTGAAGAGCCGTCAGAAAAATAAAAATTTTAAAGAAAGAAGGAGACAGGCATGAAGAAAGAACAGGTATTAGCAAAAATGAAAGAGGACTGCCTTGTAGCCGTTGTCCGCGCGAAGGACAAGGTACAGGGCGAGAAGGTTGTTGACGCCATCATCGAGGGCGGCATCAACTTCATCGAGATCACCATGACCATGGATGAGGGCAACCCCGTTGAGTTCATCCAGATGATGGCCGAGAAGTACAAGGACAACCCGGATATCGTGATCGGCGCAGGAACCGTTCTGGATCCCGAGACCGCGAGAGCCGTGATCCTGGCCGGCGCAAACTACGTGGTAAGCCCGGGCCTCAACGTGGAGACCATCAAGCTCTGCAACCGCTACAGAGTACCGATGCTCCCCGGCGTCATGACCCCCACCGAGGCGATCACCGCCATGGAGGCAGGCTGCGACGTGATCAAGATCTTCCCCGGCAATATCGTGGGACCGGCAGCCATCAGCTCCTTCAAGGGCCCGCTTCCCCAGGGCGAGTTCATGCCGTCCGGCGGCGTTGACGTGGACAACGTTGACAAGTGGATCAAGGCCGGCGCATACGCAGTGGGAACCGGCAGCAGCTTAACCAAGGGCGCAAAGACCGGCGACTTCGCAGCGGTTACCGCAAAGGCGAAGGAGTTCGTGGAGGCCGTAGCAGCAGCCAGAGCGAAATAAGACGCAGACGGAATCTGCTCTGAACCAGGAACTGATAAAGCAATTTAATGAAATAAAATTAAGGAGAACAGGAAAATGGCAAAGATAGTTACCATGGGAGAGATCATGTTAAGACTCTCCACCCCGAACAACGAGAAATTTATCCAGGCAGACGAGTTTGACATCAACTACGGCGGCGGCGAGGCCAACGTAGCCGTATCTTTAGCAAACTACGGACACGACGCTGAGTTCATCACCGCGGTTCCGGCGAACCCCATCGGTGAGTGCGCAGTGGCTGCTTTAAGAAAATACAACGTAGGCACAAAGCACATTGCAAGAAGCGGTGAGAGACTGGGTATCTACTACTTAGAGACCGGCTCTGCCATGAGAGCTTCCAACGTGGTTTACGACAGAGCGCACAGCTCCATCTCCACGGCTACCCCGGATCAGTTCGATTTCGACGAGATCTTCAAGGATGCTGACTGGTTCCACTTCACCGGAATCACCCCGGCGGTTTCCGACGCTGCCATCGAGCTCACCGAGGCTGCTTTAAAGGCTGCAAAGGCTCACGGCGTAACTGTTTCTGTTGACTTGAACTTCAGAAAGAAACTCTGGTCCTCCGAGAAGGCTCAGAAGGTTATGACCAACTTAATGCAGTACGTTGACGTATGCATCGGCAACGAGGAGGATGCGGAGAAGGTTCTTGGCTTCAAGCCGGGCAACACCGACGTTACCTCCGGAGAGCTTGAGCTGGCCGGCTACGTGGATATCTTCAACCAGATGGCTGACAAGTTCGGCTTCAAGTACATCATCAGCTCCCTGCGTGAGAGCTTCAGCGCTTCCAACAACGGTTGGTCCGCATGCATCATGGATGGCAAGACCAGAGAGTTCTACCACTCCAGAAAATACTCCATCACCCCCATCGTTGACCGTGTGGGCGGCGGCGATTCCTTCGCAGCCGGCTTAATCTGCGGCCTCGTGGACGGCAAGGATATGAAGGCAGCTCTGGAGTTTGCAGTGGCAGCTTCCGCTCTCAAGCACACCATTCCGGGCGACTTCAACCTGGTAACCCGCGCCGATGTTGACAACCTTGCAGGCGGCGACGGATCCGGACGTGTTCAGAGATAAATTGTTTACAGGATAAAAAAAGAACGGAGCCTCGGCTCCGTTCTTTTTTTATGAATGTTACTGTCCCATGGACGAGGTCTCCGGCAGCGTGCTGCCGCCGTCGATGACGATCTGGGTGCCTGTGATGTAGCTGGACTCGTCGCTGGCCAGGAAGGCGGCCAGCTCGCCGACTTCCTCCGGGTGCGCCAGGCGCTTTAACGGCACGGCGTCGGCGATGGCCTGGATGGCCCGCTCCGGGTTCTCGGGGTCAGACTGCTTTGCCATTCCCTCCACCAGCGGCGTGCGCACGTAGCCGGGGCAGATGGCATTGACGCGGATGTTGTGGTCGGCCACCTCTCTGGCCATGGCTCTCGTGAAGCCGATGAGCGCGGCCTTCGTCATGGCGTAGGCGGCCTCGCCGGGATCGGCCACCATGTAGCCGGTGACAGAGCTCATGACCACGATGCGGCCGTCCTTCTTCTCGATCATGTGCGGAAGAACGGCGTGGGTCACGTTCCACACGCCCTTGATGTTGATGTCGATGTGACGGTCGCGCACCGCGTAATCCGGCGCGTCAAAGTCCTCCAGCACACAGATGCCGGCATTGTTCACCAGAATGTCGATGGTCCCGTAGGTGTCCACCGCGGCCTGTACCATGGCGTCCACGCTTTTCTGGTCAGACACGTCGGTGCGTACGCCGAAGGCCGTGTAGCCCTGCTCGGTTAAGTCTCTCGCAAGCTCCAGAACCTCCTCGCCTCTGGCAACCAGAACCAGCTTCGCGCCGTATCTGGCAAATACTCTCGCGATTCCCTCGCCGATCCCTTTGGAGGCGCCGGTGATGATCGCGACCTTGTCTTTTAATTTCTTCATGGAACTGTCCTCCGTTTTTCTAAAAATTCACCTCCCTAACAGTGTAACGTAAGGGAGGTGAAATGTAAATGGACATAATGGAGGTTATGAGGGGATGAGGGCGTGGGTGTAATAGTAAAATAGCTGCCCCCTTGCCAGCCCCATTTCCTCCTGCTATAGTAAAAGCAGATATAACGCAGCATAACGCACAGGGAAGGGAGACGAAGAAGATGAGAAAGCGCGTGATGACATTTCCATCCTGCGACGGGCGGACGGACATCCATGCGGTCTGCTGGACACCCGGCGAAAACGAGGTGCAGGCCGTGGTTCAGATTGTCCACGGGATGACCGAGTTTGTGGAGCGGTACGAGCCGTTTGCAAGGTTTCTGACGGAACGGGGCTTCGCGGTGGTCGGGCATGACCATCTGGGGCATGGGGCGTCCATCGTCTCGAAGGAGGACTGGGGGTATTTTGCCGGGGAGCGGGGAGCCTCCTGCCTGCTGGGCGATATGCACCGTCTGAGGAGGGCGGCAGAAAGAAGGTATCCAGGCCTGCCTTATTTCATGTTGGGGCACAGTATGGGGTCATTTTTTCTCAAGGCGTACCTGGAAATGTACGGGGATGGGCTGAGCGGGGCAGTGATCATGGGAACCGGGTACTATCCCGATACCGTGCTTCGCGGCGGCCTGCGGCTGATCCGGAGGCTGGCGCTTTCCCGCGGCTGGAGACACAGAAGTCCGCTGGTAAAGAAACTGTTTTTCTTCGGGCCGTTCCGGCGGTTTGATATGACAGGGAAGGAGCCGGAGAATAGCTGGCTCACGAAGGATGTCCAGGCCGTGCAGGCCTACCACGGGGACGAGCGAAGTCAGTTCGAGTTTTCGCTGAACGCCTACTATAATTTTCTTAAAACCATACTTTACGGGAATCAGAAAAAGAATCTGGCGCGCATTCCAAAGAAGCTTCCCATTCTCATGCTGTCGGGAAGCGACGATCCGGTGGGGAATTTCGGGCGGGGGGTACGCCGGGTGGAAAGACAGTTTAAGGCGGCCGGGATTTCGCAGGTTTCCATGAAGCTCTACGAGGGCGACCGCCATGAGATCTTAAATGAACTGGACCGGGAACAGGTCTATGAAGATATCTTACAATGGTGTGAGGAGATTATTTCTCGTCCAGATCATCGGGGAGCGTGAAGCCGATCTTTCGCGGCGGCTCCTCCGGATCCTCCTTCTCTGCGGATGTGAGAAGGAAATTTAACTGGCTGATGTTCTGGATCAGCTTCGAGGGCCGCCCGTCCACGGTCCCGTAGAAGAATACGAGATCGGGGTTCATGAAGCCGATGCCGGTCACGTTCATTAAAAGTGCCGGGCCGAAGGACGTGAGGAGGACGGAGACCTCCTTGTCATCGTCCAGGCTGTCCTCAAATTCCTGTATCTGTGCCATGATGTGGTTGAAGGTCTGACGGGTATTCAGCATGGTTGACACCTCCCTCGCTGCTATGCGAATGTTTTGACGTTAATTCCGTGGTCTGCCGCCAGCTTCAGAATCTCGTCGATGGGAAACTCCGTGTATTCATGTATCTTTTCGAGGGATTCTTCATTTTTCAGCATTTTGAGAGCGATGTTGGCGGCACTTTGTCTTTTTCCCTGCATTTCAATCATATCTCCATAATTACACATGGTGTTCACCTCATTTCTCATTTCGTCCGTGACGCGGATGCCGGATTCCTGGAGTCTCTTAAGCTTCTGGCTGCTGCTCAGCGTATTGCTGCAGATGGTCTGAAGCAGGCGGATCAGATCGTCGTCTGCGGCGGATCGGTCATTGAAACGGATCATGATAAAATTTATCAGGTCATAGGTCTCGCGGCGCACTTCTATATGATTTAATATATCATATTTCTGGAAGCGGTACAAGGTGATTGTATCGGCGTCCTTTGCCGGCACGTTTCCCATACAGATCCAGATGGAATAGACCTTCTGCAGCGCGCCGTAATTGGTGCCGCCTGTAAGGTGGGGGAGCTGGGAGCACAGGCGCCTGGCGGCGTAAAAGGCGGCGCGGCTCTCCAGCGGATACGGAGGATAGTAGTCGTTCTGGAGCTCGATGTTGATATACATGCCGATCATCTGGCCTTCTTTTCCCGGATAAGCCGCCTTAAAGAGGAGGTCGTAGTAGATCGTCCCCTCATTGCTGCTTGTGTCTTCCGTATTCAGTCCCTCGATGTTGGTCAGGTTCCGTTCGACGGCAACGGAGGAAATCGTATTGCTGCCGGGTTCAATGTACGTTTCCTCGATGTCTTTTAAGCGGATATCCGCAAATTCCGGCACGGTCCGTTTGATGATTCTGGCCAGGATCTGCCGGTTGGAAAAAATCTGCTTGACGGTGTGATCCAGCTTGGCCTTGGCCTCTTTGGTGGAAAGAATGGTATTCTTAAGCGTATTCATGGATGGGATCCTCTTTGATGTCTGTCTGAAATGGAAACAGTTCTGAAAAATGGATTTGTCCGTTGATATTTAGATCTGATGTCTGATTCTATGACACAATTCTATCACAGGCCTTTGCCTGCTGGCAAGCGGTATTTTCGGAAGCGATTCATCTGTATAAACTCCCCCATTTCCGCCCATACTGTCAGAAAATGGAAAAGGAGTGTTCCCATGAGACTTTCTAAAGACTGGCGTGCCTTACTAAAACTGACAGGAAAAATCACAGGAATCCTGCTTCTGGCGGGATTTTTTACGTTGGGCGGCATCGCTTTCGGGGCGGTGCGGGGGATCATCGAGCGCACGCCCGGGCTGGATCTGGACAGCATCGCGCCGAAGGGCTACGCCACCATGATCTATGACAGTAAAGGAAATCTGACGGACACGCTGGTGATGGAGGGGAGCAACCGCGACCCGGCTGCCTTCGAGGAGCTGCCGGAGGATCTGATCAATGCGTTCGTGGCCATCGAGGACGCCCGCTTCTGGGAGCACAACGGGATCGATCTGCGCGCCATCGCCCGCGCCGCCGTCGGCGTGCTGACCGGCAATTCAAAGGGCGGCGGCAGCACCATCACGCAGCAGCTCATAAAAAACAATGTGCTGGGCGGCGGCCGGGAGACGTCCTTTGGCGCGAAGCTGGAGCGGAAGTTAAAGGAGCAGTATCTGGCGGTGCAGCTTACGAAGGTCATGGACAAGGAGACCGTGCTGGTCAACTATTTGAACACCATCAATCTGGGAAACAACACGCTGGGAGTCAAGATGGCCGCCCGCCGGTATTTTGACAAGGAGGTCTCGGAGCTGACGCTCTCGGAGTCGGCGGTCATTGCCGGCATCACCCAGAATCCGGCGCGCCTCAACCCGCTCAGCGGCCGGGAGGCCAACGAGGAGAAGCGGCGGGTGATTTTACAGTATATGGAGGAGCAGGGCTACATCACGGAGGAGGAGAGGCAGGAGGCATTAGCGGATCCGGTTTACGACCGGATCCAGAGTGTGGATGTGGAAAGGCGGGAGGCGGACCGGGTATACAGCTATTTTACGGACGAGACCATCCGCCAGGCCACCGGTATTCTGACCGGGGAGCTTTCCTACACGGAGAATCAGGCCTACAACCTGCTCTACGGCGGCGGGCTCACGATCCGGACGGCGCAGGATCCGGACATCCAGGCCGTGGTGGACCGGGAGGTGAACAATCCGGAACACTATCCGGTCACCCGCTTCAGTCTGGACTACCGTCTGTCTGTCCGGCAGGCCGGCGGGCAGACCGTCCACTATTCGCAGGAGGATATAAAAAAATGGAACCGCGAGGAGGGCGGCCGCTATCCGGAGGGAATTTACGACACAAGGGAGGCGGCCAAGGAGGATGTCAGAAATTATAAATCCTGGCGCGTGAAGGAGGGGGATGAGATTCTGGGGGAATGGACGGAGCTGATTTTAGAGCCCCAGGTCTCGTTTGTGATACTGGAGCCGTCCACCGGGCAGGTGAAGGCCATAAGCGGAGGACGCGGGGAAAAACGGGCCAATCTGACGCTCAACCGGGCCACGGACGCGCTGCGCCAGCCGGGGTCCGCGTTCAAGATCCTGACCGGCTTTGCGCCGGCCCTGGATGTGGGGCAGAAGACCCTGGCGGATGTCTATTATGACGGGCCTTACCAGGTGGGAGAGAAGGCATTTTCCAACTGGTACTCCGGATACACGGGGTATTCGAATATCCGGGACGGCATCGTCTATTCCATGAATATCGTGGCAGTGCGCTGTCTGATGGAGACGGTCAGCCCGGAGCTGGGAACCGTGTATGCCAGAAATTTCGGCATCACCACGCTGACGGACACGGACGTAAACCCGGCGCTGGTGCTGGGCGGCGTGACCGACGGGGTCACCAATCTGGAGCTGACGGCGGCCTTCGGGGCCATTGGAAACGGCGGCGTTTACCGGGAGCCGGTATTTATCACGGAGATTCTGGACCGGAACGGGAATGTTTTATACCGGGCTCCGGACAGAAAGCGCCAGGTGATCCGGGAGACAACGGCATTTCTTCTGACAGATGCCATGGCGGAGTCCATGACCGGCAGCCGGAAATTTTCTCTTAAGTCCCTGGGGGCCACCAGCGCGCGGAGCGCATTTTCCGGCATGTCCCAGGCGGGAAAGAGTGGTACCACCACCAGCAATAAGGACATCTGGTTCGTGGGCTTCACGCCCTACTATGCGGCAGGAATCTGGGCCGGGTATGACGAAAACCAGGTGATTACGGGCGGAACCTCATTTCACAAGGATATCTGGCGGACGATCATGGAGGAGATTCATGAGGGACTTCCGGATCCGGGATTTTCTGTGCCCGCGGGGATCACCGGGGCGTATGTCTGCCGGAAATCCGGGAAACGTCCCATCCCCGGCGTCTGTGATGCGGATCCCAGGGGCAATGCGGTGTACCGGGAATATTTTGCGGCTGGGACAGAGCCGGAGGAATATTGTGACCGCCATGTGCAGGCCGCAATCTGTGCGGAGACGGGGATGACGGCCAGCCCGGAATGCCCGCAGACGGAGCTTCGCACCTTCATGCGGGTGGAAGAGGGGGAGGGAAGCTCGGAGGACCGGGAGCTGATGCCGCCGGAGAACTGCACGCTTCACGGAGCTGTGAGCGGGGCGGAGGAGACTCTTGAAAGCGGCGAAGGACTGCCTGGGGGCGGCTCAGCCGGAGAGAGGGAGAGCGCCACAGGAGAAACCGGCCCGGAGGGGCGTCAGACATCGGGAAACGGGCGGACGGAGAGCAGCGTGCGGGAGACAGGCGGCAGATGGAACTGGTGGAACGGCGGGCGTTGGGGCTGGATCTATGGGGAGACGGCGCGAAGCAGCGCTACGGAGAGCCGCGAAGAGCCGGGGACAATGAACCGCGGTGAGACAGAGGCGGAGAGTCCGGCAGAGAGCAGCGGGGAGCGCCGGACCGGAGCCTGGGCGGAACGCAGTCCGGAGCCTGGCGGGGAAACGACGAAATCCGGGCCGTTGGAGAAGACGGAGAGCGCTGGCACAGACAGAAATCCAGAGGAGAGCACGGAGCGGGTGCCCCTGTGGGGCGGATGGAGACTTGAGAACTGAACCTGCATCTGTTACAATAGAGAAAGTTTCAAGAGGAAAGGACAGACGCAGGATGAGGATAAGAGCAGTTATTTTTGACATGGACGGCCTGATGTTTGACACGGAGGATCTGGTGCGCCGCGCCTGGGATTTTGCGGGCGGCCGCCTGGGCTATGAGCATTTCGGCGACAATATTTTCAACACATTGGGGAAAGGAGACCGGGACCGGCGCATCTATTTTGCAGATAAATACGGGCAGGATTTTCCCTATGACCAGTTCAAACAGGACTATCACAATTTCTATTACGAGGAGATTGAGAAGAAGGGCGTGCCGGTGAAGCCGGGACTCTACCGGCTTCTGGAGTATCTTTATGAAAATGATATTCCTGCCGCCGTGGCCACTTCCTCCAGCCGACGGTCGGCGGCGGCGAAGCTTGAGGAGACAGATATTGAGAAATATTTTAAGGCGGTCATAGGCGGGGACATGGTCACGAGGACGAAGCCGGATCCGGAAATTTACTTAAAGGCGTGCGAAGCGCTGGGGGTGGAACCGGAACATGCGCTGGTTCTGGAGGACTCCCTGAACGGCCTAAAGGCGGCGGTGGCCGCGAAGATACCGGCGATCATGATTCCGGATCTGGTGAAGGACATGCCGGAGATAGAGCCGTTCCTGGCGGCCAAGCTGGGGGAGCTGGGAGATGTGATCGCCTTTATCGAAAACGAGAGAAGGCGTGGCGAGGAGTGATCGGACGCGGCAGCCGGGAGCATGGAACAGACGCCGGAAGATATGGAAAGCCGCAGGGAAATGTGAAAATCCCTGCGGCTTTTCCAGTTGCGGAGTATTTCAATCCGACAGATCAGAAGTCCCGGCACATGAGCGGTCACGAGCAGTATTTCTGCAGCAGGCGCAGCAGCTCGGGCATGTTTAAGGGCTTGGCCACATGGCCGTTCATGCCGCTGTCCAGGCAGGCTTTGATGTCGTCGGAGAAGGCGTCTGCGGTCATGGCGATAATGGGAATCCGGGAGGCGTCCTCGCGGGACATGGCGCGGATCGTCCGCGCTGCTTCCAGACCGTTCATCTCGGGCATCCGCAGATCCATCAGGATGGCATCGTAGTATCCGGGCTCTGCCGCCTGGTATTTTTCCACGCAGATTTTTCCGTTTTCCGCCCAGTCGAGGGCAAAGCCCACGGCGGAGAGAAGCTCGCTTGCGATCTCCCAGTTGAGCTCATTGTCCTCCGCCACCAGGAGACGCCGGCCGGTGAAATCCATCTGCGGCTCGGCGGGCAGGTCGTTCTTTTCTGTATCCGGTTCGTTGAATGCGCTCAGGCAATGGTAGAGCGTGGATTTAAACAGCGGTTTGGAGATAAAACCGGTGATTCCCGCCGCTTTGGCTTCGTTCTCCACATCGCCCCAGTCGTAGGCGGACATCAGAAGGATGGGTACGTCTGCCCCGATCCGGCGGCGCATCTCGCGGGCGGTCTCAATGCCGTCCATTCCCGGCATCCTGCAGTCTAAAAGAACCACATAGTAATCCTTGTGCTGATTATGGCGTTTTTCCACCATCTCGACAGCGGTCTTTCCGTCCAGCGCCCACTCTGCGTGGACGCCGATCTCGGTGAGGGAATCGGCGGCGCTGCGGCACAGCTCCTCGTCGTCGTCCACCACGAGGATATCCCAGTGGGGAAGAACCATTTCTTCCGCAGGAGAATCCCCCCGCTCAAAGTCGAAGATGATATGGAACTCGGTGCCCACATTCAGCTCGCTGTTTACCTCGATGGTGCCCTCGTATTTGTCCACAATGTATTTCGTGATGGCCATGCCGAGGCCGGTGCCCTCCACCTTGCGCACGCGGGCGTTGTCCTCGCGCACAAAGGATTCAAAGATCTTTTTCTGGAACTCCTTTGTCATCCCCATGCCGTTATCCTTTACCCAGAAATGGGTGCGGACGTAGCGTTCGCCCTTCGGGGAATCCTCCTGGGAGACGGTCACGGTGATGTCTCCGCCTTCCGGCGTAAATTTGAGGGCGTTGGAGAGCAGGTTTAAGAGCACCTGGTTTAAACGCACGCTGTCGGCGTAAATGTTCTCCTCCTGAATCCTGCGGATGAAAATATTGAACGACTGTTTTCTGGCCTTGACCTGCGGCTGGATAATGCTCACGATGCTCTCCATGGTTTCGCGCAGGGAGAGCAGGTCATAGTTCAGCGCCAGGTTGCCGCTCTCGATTTTCGACATGTCAAGTACGTCATTGATCAGTCCCAGCAGGTGTTTGCTGGACAGCGCGATTTTCCGCAGACACTCAACGACCTTGTCCCGGTTATCGATGTTTGAGGTCGCGATGGCAGTCATGCCGACAATCGCGTTCATGGGCGTGCGGATATCGTGGCTCATGTTGGAGAGAAATTCACTCTTGGATTTATTTGCAGCCTCCGCCTCCTCGCGGGCCTCTGCAAGCTCGGCCATCTGACGGCGGGACATGTGCATGTATGTAAAGAATATAAGAAGCATTCCGGCCAGGATGACCAGGCAGCCGCTCACGGATACAATGAGATTACTGCTTTTCAGACCGTCCAATGCTTCGTCAAGAATCCCGTAGGGCATGACACACACCAGCGTCCAGTCTGTGTGCGGCAGCGGAGAGGTGTAAACGTGCCGCTGTTCCCCGTTGACAGCAGTCTCCAGACTGTATGGAGTTCTGTTCAAGATATTCTGTTCCATCTCATCAATCCGCTCGTCAATATTTTCTATTCCGGATTCCCTGCAGTTTTTTCGATACCATTCATAAATCGTGTCTGTGTCAACGCCGCTGGAATAATTTTTGACGACGAACGTGCCGTCTTTTCGCACAATATGAGAGAAGATCAGGGATTCGTCCAGTCCCAGTGACAGGGTTTTGTATAAGTTTTCCACGGGAACTCCGGCAATCAGCGCGGTGCACTGGGCATCCCCGATCATGGGATAGCCCTCGGTGTAAGGGTAGCCGACGGAAATGCCGTAAATAACCATCAGAGTACCGTCGGCGGTCTGCCCAAGCGTCACCATGGTATCCCCCTTATTGACTGTGTCAAGGAACAGTTCCTGGTTCTCTACTTCGATATCCGGACCGTAAATTAACGCCGAGTTTCCCTCGGTATCGTAGAGGGAAAGATGGCTGAAATCGCGGAAGGCTACCATGTTTGACATGGCCGCTTTAAATTCTGCGTTAAATTCCTCCACGTCCTCCGGCGGTATGGCATGGACAATGGCCTTGACCTGTATCATGCGCATCTCCACCAGTGTCTCAAAATGGCGCTGGATCTGCAGGCTAAGCCCCTCCATGTAGGAGACGGTCAGCTCGTGCAGTGTGGCGGCGTGCTTCTGCTGTACGGAGTTTGTGATCAGGGCAAAAGTCGCGATACACAGAGCCAGAAGACCAGCAAAGGACACCCAGAGGAATCGAAGGGTTTTTTTGTTGTCTTTCATGGTATAATCCTCTCAGAAATGTTATTTTAAAGTTAAAATCTCCCCCGTAATCCGGCGGTAAGCCGCGCTGATCGGAGGCATGAGATCAACGGCAGTCTGCCAGTCTCCGGCGCGGAACGCGGCCACCTGCCGGCTCAGCAGCTCGAACAGCTGGTTCATCGCCAGATTTCCGCATACGCCCTTTAAGGTATGCGCGGCCGTCAGCGCCGACTCCTGGTCCTGGTTCTCGATGGCGGCCGTCAGCTTTCCGTAGTTGGGATCGTCGGGAAACTTCTTTAAGAAGCGCTCAAGAAGCGCGTCGTTTCCCATGAAGCGTTCCAGCGCGCCGGCCACGTCGATTCCGGCGCTTTCCAGTTTTTCACGTACAGATGTATCCAATGTAAGTTCCTCCTATTGTTCGTCTTTTAATTTTTCATACAGCGCTGCAAGCTTTGGCTCGACTCTGAAAAAGCAGTCGAGCAGCCGTGGGTTGAATGTCCCGCACTGGCCGGTGCGGATCATCTCCAGCACAGTCTCCCGGGGAAACGCGTCCTTGTAGATGCGCTTGCAGCTCAGCGCGTCGTACACATCGGCGATGGAAACCACCTGCGCCCAGGGGCTGATCTCGCCGCCCTTCAGCCGGTCCGGATATCCGTTCCCGTCCCATCTCTCATGGTGATGCCTGGCGATGTCGTAGGCATACTGGTAGGCGCCGTAGTGCTGGAGCTGTGTGATGTGTTCCAGGAGCTCGCCGCCGCGGATGGTGTGGGTTTTCATGATCTCAAATTCCTCCGGCGTCAGCTTTCCGGGCTTTCCCAGGATGGAGTCGGGGATGGCTATTTTCCCCACATCGTGCATGATGGAGGCCAGGGCAATGTTTTCAATTTCCTCGTCGGTCAGCCCGGGGCAGAAGTCTGTCTCGGAGAGCAGGAGCGCGGTGATGTCGTGGATGCGCCGCACGTGCCCGCCGGATTCCTCGTTTCTGAACTCGATGGCGGCGGACAGGGACTCGATCATCCCCTGGTTTAACTCCAGGATCTGTCTGGTTTTCTCCAGAAGTTCGGCCTCCTGGTCCTCCACCCGGTGCTCCAGCTTCCGCCGCACCTGGAAGAGCTCGATCACGGAGTTGACCCGGCGCAGCACCAGGTAGGGGACAATGGGTTTGCTGATCACGTCCATAGCGCCCAGGTCGTAGCCCTGCCGGATGGCTGTGTCAACCTCGGAGGTGATGAGAAAAACGGGAATCCGCTCCAGAATGTCCGCTTCCTTGAGCCGCCTTAGAACCTCCAGGCCGCTCATCTCGGGCATGACCACGTCCAGCAGAATCGCACAGAGCCGGTGCCGGTTCTGGAAAACCGCCTCCAGGCCTTCCTTCCCATTCTCAGCTTCCATGATGGCGTAGCTCCCGGAAAAGAGATTGTTTAAAATTGCCCGGTTAAATTCGTCGTCGTCGATGATCAGAATTGTGTTGATCTCGGATGGAATTTTGTAAGAGTCTGTGTCCTGTTTCATGTGATGTCACTTCCAGTCATTGATTATTAATGGGAACAGGCGCATGTTTCCGATGCCAAACCGGGAGAAAATGCGCCTGCCATTTCCTGTAAAAAACCTGCCTGATCCTTTTGATACAGGGCATATGTAACTATTATACATAAAACGGCCCGTTTCTTCAATAATTCCCATCTTTAAATTTTGTATTTTATGTGATACTATAGCGTAACAGAGGCAATAGCTCAGTCAGACATTCAATGCGGCATGCAGGGATAATCTGGCCCGTCGGCGAGTCGCCGCCGGGAGGAAACACGCAAGGACGCGCAGGCCAGCAGGGCCAGCGACCATAATCTACTGCGAAGTACGCCGGCACACGGATGTGTGCACGGACCGCATGTCCCATGCGGTATGGTACGTCTGCGTATCTTATGGAATCCTTTTCTAGTATTGCCTCTGATTTTCCAAGGAGGAACGGCGATGGATCTGTGGCGGTACTGTACGGCGGAAAAGTGGCAGGAGTTTCTTGTGTCCCTGGATCTTCTGGGCAGCGCGCCCGCGGACCGGGAGGCGTATTTCCGCTGCCTCTATGCCCTAAGCAACCACCCGGAGGCCCACTACAGGACGCTGTCGGTTCCCAAGCGGGGAGGAGGACGCCGGACGCTTCGCGAGCCGGATGCCCTTCTCAAAAAAGTACAGAAAAATATCCTGCGCCATATTCTGGACGGGGCGCCGGTTTCAGAGTACGCCTGCGCCTACAGAAAAGGCATGGGAGTCCGGCAGAATGCGGCAATACATCTGGGCCAGCCCATGATCCTCAAGCTGGATATCCACGATTTTTTCGGCAGCATCACATTTCCCATGGTGATGCGGAGCGCGTTTCCCGGCACCCTGTTCCCGCCTGCGGCGGCCACGATGCTCACCAGTCTCTGCTGTTTCCGGGATGTCCTTCCCCAGGGGGCGCCCACGTCGGCCGCGATCTCCAATCTGGTGATGGAGCCCTTCGACCGTCACATGGGAGCGTGGTGTGCGGCCCGCGGCATCCGCTACAGCCGCTACTGCGACGATATGACATTTTCCGGGGCGTTTGACGCCGGGGAGGTGGAGGCAAAGGTCAGAGCCTTCCTCGAGGCCATGGGATTTTCCTTAAACAGAAAGAAGACGAAGCTCATGACTGCGGGCCGCAGACAGACCGTCACCGGCCTGGTGGTGAACGAAAAGCTCCAGGTCCCAAGGGAGTATCAGAGAGCGCTGCGCCAGGAGCTCTATTTCTGTGAGACATACGGCGTGAGAAGCCATATGGAGCGGAAAAACGGCAGAGTTCCCTCGGAGGAGGAAGCGGCCAGATATTTAGAGTCCCTGGCCGGAAAGGTAGCTTATGTGGCTTCGGTGGACCCGGAGTCGGAAAACGCCCGCAGGATGCAGGAGAAAATTAAGAATCTGATAAAAAAATAACTGGAAATTTCATAAGACTTCATGTATAATTTGTGTGGTACAAACGTGGGAACGCAGGGAGCGCTCCTGTTGTACCACTTTTTGCTTTTCAGATAAATTATTTTAGGAGGGTAATAGAGAATGTCTATCAGAATCGGTATTTTAGGTTACGGCAACTTAGGACGCGGCGTGGAGTGCGCCATCAGACAGAATCCCGACATGGAGCTGGCGGCGGTATTCACCCGCAGGGCCCCCGAGACTGTTAAAATTCTGACAGAGGGTGTGAAGGTGTATCACGTGGATGAGGCAGAGAAGATGAAGGATGAGATCGACGTCCTGATCCTGTGCGGCGGCAGCGCCACCGATCTTCCGGAGCAGACGCCGGAGTTTGCACAATGGTTCAACGTGGTGGACAGCTTTGACACCCACGCGAACGTGAATAAGCATTTCGCTGCGGTGGACGAGGCTGCCAGAAAGAGCGGAACCGTCGGCATCATCTCCGTGGGCTGGGATCCGGGTATGTTTTCCTTAAACCGCATTTATGCGACGGCGGCGCTGCCCGACGGCGAGAGCTACACCTTCTGGGGCAAGGGCGTGAGCCAGGGACATTCTGACGCCATCCGCCGCATTCCGGGCGTGAAGGACGCGAGACAGTACACGATCCCGGTGGAGAGTGCGCTGGAGGCGGTGAGAAGCGGCAGCAATCCTTCCCTCACCACCCGCGAGAAGCACACCAGAGACTGCTACGTGGTGGCCGAGGAGGGCGCGGACAAGGCGAAGATTGCCGAGACCATCAAGAACATGCCCAACTATTTCTCAGACTATGATACCACAGTGACCTTCATCACCGAGGAGGAGCTTAAAAAGAACCACAGCGGCATCCCCCACGGCGGTTTCGTGTTCAGAAGCGGAAAGACCGGCTGGAACGGGGAGAACAAGCATATCATCGAGTACAGCTTAAAGCTGGATTCCAACCCGGAGTTCACCTCCTCCGTGATCGTCGCTTACGCCCGCGCGGCCTACCGTTTAAGCAAGGAGGGACAGAGCGGCTGCAAGACCGTCTTTGATATCGCTCCGGCGTACTTAAGCGCTCTGGACGGGGAGACCTTAAGAGGAACCATGCTGTAAGTTTGGAGGAATCAGGAAATGTCGATCGAGAGAGTACGGGCATTTTTTAAGACATATGACATGGACGGCAGGATACTGGAATTTCCGGTATCCAGCGCCACCGTGGAGCTGGCGGCCCAGGCAGTGGGCTGCCAGCCCTGCCGGATTGCGAAAACGCTGTCCTTCAAGGTGGGGGACCGGACGGTGCTCATCGCGGCGGCCGGCGATGCCAAGGTGGACAACCGGAAATACAAGGACTTTTTCGGCACCAAGGCGAAGATGCTCACCGCTGAGGAGGCCGAGACGCTGATCGGCCATGCGGTGGGAGGCGTTTGTCCCTTTGCGGTCAACGAGGGCGTGGAGGTCTATTTAGACGAGTCCTTAAAGCGCTTTGAGACCGTATTTCCGGCCTGCGGCAGCAGCAACAGCGCCATCGAGCTCAGCATGGAGGAGATGGAAACATATTCCTGCGCGAAGGCCTGGATCGACGTCTGCAAGCTGCCGGAGACGACGTAATCTTACAAAAATCTGAAGAAATCCCCAAATGCATTGTATTGCAGGCCTGGCTCATGTATAATAGCCACCAGGAAGAAAATGAAGGGGAACAGTTAAGATGAAAAGATGGAAAAAAGCCGCAGGCCTTTGCCTGGCGTTCGCCCTTGCGTTCTGCCAGCCGGCCTTTGCGGAAATCACAATCACGCCGCTGACTCCCGAGACAGCGGCTTCTTTAAATGCAGGAAGCGGAGCATCTGCACCGCAGGATACCCAGGACAGCCAGCTTCAGGATTCACAGAATACGCAGCAGATCATGGGGCCGGGCCCCTGGAACAGCGGCAGCAGCCAGACGACGCAGGGGACGAACCAGCAGGGAGTCCAGGGCAGCCAGGTGACGCAAAACGGAAGCAGTGCCGTGGGGCCGGGCGTCCCGGGTACTTCCGGATCCGGCACGGCCTTCGCACCTTCGGGAACCGGCGGAGTTTCCTCCGGCGCGATGGTGACCGTACCGGAGGTACAGGCCCAGGCGGCCATTCTCTATGACGTGACCAACAAACGCGTGCTCTATGAGAAGGATGCCAGGAGCAGATACTACCCGGCCAGCATCACCAAGCTGATGACGGCTCTTCTGGTGGCGGAGAATACCACCATGGATCAGATGGTCACGTTCTCTGAGACGGCGACCACGAATCTGGAGGCGGGAGCCGTGGGACTGAATGTGACGGCGGGGGATGTGATCTCGGTGAAGGACTGTCTCTATGGGATGCTCTTAAAATCGGCCAATGAAGTGGCCAACGGGCTGGCAGAGTTCGTGGGCGGCAGCATCAGCGGCTTTGCCGATATGATGAACGCCAGAGCCCAGGCGCTGGGATGCACAGGGACACATTTTGCCAATCCCAACGGGCTCAACGACTCTAACCATTATACGACGGCCTACGATATGGCGCTGATCGCCGCCGAGGCGTTCAGAAATCCCACGGTGTGTCAGATCACGAGCACAGTCAACTATACCTTCCCGGCCACGAAGAAGGTGAGCACAGCCAGGGCGCTCACCATGGGGCATAAAATGATTAATCCCAGCGACGCCAGGTATTATCCCGGCATCGTGGGCGGAAAGACCGGATACACCTCCCTGGCGGGAAACACGCTGGTGACCTGCGCGGAGCGGGACGGGCTGCGGCTGGTGGTGGTCATTTTAAAGAGCAAGCAGACCCACTACGACGACACGAAGGCGCTTCTGGATTATGGATTTGAGACGGCAAAATCGGGACAGGCCGCGGGAAGCTGGACGCAGGATGCAAACGGCTGGCGCTTCATCCGGTCCGACGGAAGCGCGGCGGCCGGCGGTTTCGCCTCCATTGACGGGGACACCTATTATTTTGATGAGAACGGGTACATGGCCACGGGCTGGAAGAGCCTGGGCGGCCGCTGGTACTACTTCACGGGCAGCGGCGCGCTGGCGAAAAACCGCTGGATGGAGGACCAGGGAAGCTGGTTCTACATCGGGGCGGACGGATATATCCTCACCAACACCACGACGCCGGACGGCTGCCAGGTGGATCAGAACGGGCGCTGGGTTCAGCAGTAGGACTGCCAGGAATCGAATCAATAGAAAACGTACGGGCTATGCCGGAGGAAACAGATCGTCCGGCATAGCCTGTTTTGTAGCGCAGAAAATAGAGAGAAAAAGGATTATCGGTGAACCTCCCGGGTGGCGTGCGCCAGCCATTTTTTCTCCTCGTCGGAGAGAAGGGGCGAGAGTTTGTCGTATACCATCCCATGATAGGTGTTGAGACGGCGGATGTCGTTCTCGTCCATGAAACGGGTGTCGATGGCATCTAAGTCGATGGGAGCCCAGGTAAGGAACTCGAAGCGCAGGAACTGTCCGTACTGGTTCTTTTCATCGGGGACGCAGAGGATCATGTTCTCCGTCCGTACGCCGAAAGCGCCCTCGATATAGAGCCCCGGCTCGTCGGAGCAGATCATACCCGGTTCGATGACGGCGCTGTCCTGTCTCTCGGGAACTACCTTCCAGCGGATTCCGTTGGGGCGCTCATGGCAGCCGCTTAAGTACCCGACGCCGTGGCCGGTGCCGTGGTTGAAGTCCAGTCCCCGCTTCCAGAAGGCCTCGCGGATGGTGTAGTCCAAGTTGATACCCCGGCAGCCGTGGAGAAATTTCATGTCCATGACCTTTAACATGGCCATGGATACGATGGTAAAATATTCCCGCTCCCGGTCAGTGAGCGGCCCCATGGCAAAGGTGCGGGTGATGTCGGTGGTTCCGCCCAGATACTGTCCGCCCGAGTCTATCAGGAGAAGGCCCTGGGGGAGGATTCCCCGGTTCTGCTCCTCGTTGGCGCGGTAATGGCACATAGCCGCGTTGTCCCCGTAGGCCGCGATCGTGACGAAGCTGGGCTCGATGTAGCCGTCCTGCTCTTTTCTGAACTCTTCTAATTTCTGTGCCACAGAGAGCTCACTTAAAGGAATTTCGCCCACGGAGCATTTGAGCCAGTGCATGAACCGGGTGACGGCCAGTCCATCCCGCAGATGGACGCGTCTCACATTCTCAATCTCCACCGGATTTTTCACTACCTTGCGCATGACACAGGGGTTCATCTGGTCGATGACGCGTACGGTCGGGGAGAGAGCGCTGACTAGTCGATAGTTGACCTTTGCCTTCTCTAGAAGCAGAGAAAGGTGCTCCAGCTTCTGTATTTCCCCGTAAATGCTGTCGTAGGGGAGGAGGGTCACACCGATGCCATCTAAATAGGTTCTGACCGGTTCGGGCACCGCCGCATTCTGGATGAAGAGCTTACATTCCGTTTCTGTGATGAGGGCGTAGGAGAGAAAGACGGGGGTACAGGGAATGTCATTTCCTCTTACGTTTAACAGCCACGCGATTTCGTCCAGTGTGGTCAGAATGTGGGCGTCGGCTCCGGCGTGCCGCATGTCCCGGCGGAGCATTTTTATCTTCTCCGGTGAGGTGACGCCCGAGTATTTGTCTTCCAGGATCCACACCGGTTCGGCGGAGAGGGCGGGGCGGTCTTCCCACAGAAGCCCCACCAGATCCTCTTTGCAGGCCAGGGAAATGTTTTTCGCGTGCAGGAAAGCTGTAAGTGTTTCACCAAATTCACAGCTTATGGTGCGGCCGTCCACGCCCAGAACGCCGTCTTGCGGCAGGGCCTCCCGCAGGAACTCCTCGATGGTGGGAACACCCGGATCGCCCATCCGGCAGAGTTTCACCTCTGTGCCGCTTAGCTGCTTTTCCGCTTGCACGAAGTATCTGCCGTCGGTCCAGAGAAATGCCTGGTCCATGGTGACGAGAGCGGTGCCTGCCGTGCCGGTAAAGCCGGTGATAAACTGGCGGCATTTAAAATATTCGCCCACGTACTCCGACTGGTGGAAGTCGGAGGTGGGAATCAGATAAGCGTCCATGCGGCGTTCCCGCATCTGTTCCCGCAGGCGCTGTATTCTTTTATTGATCATAAGAAAACCTCTGTTCTGTCAGATAATGATTACAGGAACATCCCGACACCGGGGCCCAGCGGCAGGTTGAGGATGATCCACACCACCAGCAGGGCTGTCCAGCCAAGCAAAAAGGTGATGCTGTAGGGCAGCATGGTGGAGACTAGCGTGCCGATACCTGCGTCCCTGTCGTATTTTTTCGCAAACACAATGATCATGGCGTAGTAGGACATCATGGGAGTGATGATGTTGGTGCAGGAGTCGCCGATCCGGTAGGCGATCTGCGCAAATTCCGGCGTGTAGCCAAGGAGCATGAACATGGGGACGAACACCGGGGCTACGATGGCCCATTTCGCGGAGGCGGAGCCCATGAACAGGTTGATGAAGGCGGCAAACAGTACGAAGAATACCATCATCGGAATGGGGCCGATGCCGGAGGTCCGGAAAAATTCAGCGCCTTTTAAGGCGAGGATGGTTCCCAGTTTGGTGTAGCCGAAGTAGTTGATAAACTGGGCGGCCACGAAGGTCAGAGCGATGTAGGAGCTCATGCTGGCCATGGCACGTCCCATGGCGGAACAGACGTCCTTCTCCCCCTTGTATGCGCCGGTGATGCGTCCGTATACCACTGACGGAATGAAAAGAACCAGGGCGATGATCACGATGATTCCCTCCATCAGCGGGGAATTGCCGAGGAGCGTTCCGTCGTCCGCGCGCAGGAATGAGTTAGATGGCAGGGCGATGGCGATGATGGCGACGACCAGGGCCAGAAGTGTGAAGCCAGCATATTTGAGCGCCTTTCGCTCCACGTCACTTACCTTGTACTCGGCCATGCCGTTCTCGTCATTTTCCCCGTGGTACTCACCGAAGCGGGGAGCGATGATTTTCTCGGTGACAATGGTTCCGATGAAGGTGATGACAAAAGTGGAAACCGCCATGAAATACCAGTTGCCTGTGGGCTCTACCACATAGGTGGGATCTACCATTTTCACGGCCTCGTTGGTGATTCCGCACAGAAGCGGATCGAGGGTGCCGATTAAAAGGTTGGCGGAGAAGCCACCGGATACGCCTGCGAACGCGGCGGCCATACCCACCATGGGATGACGGCCGTAGGCCATGTACATGAGGGCTGCGATGGGGATGACGACGATGTACCCTACTGCGTCTGCCAGATTGGACATGACGCCCAGGAACACGATCACCGGGGTGATGAGAGCGGCGGGGGTGATCTCCACGGTTCTCTTTAAGAGGCCGCCGATAAATCCGCTGTCTTCGGCCAGGCCGATGCCGAACATGGCCACAAGCACGACGCCTAAGGGGGCGAAGCCCGTGAAGTTTCCGATGGCGTTTACAAGCATGTATTTAAAACCCTCGGCGTTTAAGAGGCTCACAACCTCCACGGTCTGCTCCTCCACGATACCTTTGCTTCGGTTCACCAGCTCCCCGGTGGCGGACACGCCCATCGCGGAACAGACCGCGGACACGGCGATGACCAGAAGCACCAGGATGGCGAACAGGGTGATGGGGTGGGGAAGCTTGTTTCCTACCCGCTCGATGCCGTTGAGCCATCGGTTTAAAAGGGAAGGCTTTTTTGCGGCAGTATTTTCCATAGTTTTCATTTTCAACCGTTCCTCCTTGAAAAATATTTTTATGTAAGTTTGCTATTTGTTTACTTATACGTATAAGTTGCTATAAAAAGTGCGTTTTCCAGGATGGCGGCGCCTGCCTTCTGCCTTTTCTTGCAGTTTCTGGAAAACGATGTTATAATTCACTTATACGTATAAGTGAAACTTATGGTCATAGAATAGCACATTCGGCGGACAGAATCAAGCGAAAATCGGCGTTTGATTGTAAAATTAGTATATATTACAGAAAAATTGTGGTAAAATTTATATAGTTTAGACAAAGAAAGGACAGGGAAGATGAAGAAAAAAGTGACGGCCCAGGATATTGCGAAGGCCTGCGGCGTTTCCCAGGCCACGGTCTCTTACGTGATCAACAACCGGGAGGGACAGAAAATCGGGGAGGAAACGAGACAGCGGATTCTGAAGGCCGTGGAGGAGATGAACTACGTTCCCAACGCCTCCGCGCGGAACATGAAGAAGAAACACAGCGCTGCCGTAGGTATCGTCTGCGCCAGGGATTACAGCCGCCAGGCGTTTCTGGAGGCCATGGAGGGAATCAGCGAATATCTTGCGAAGATCAATTACACCATGACCATCTTTTACGAGACGGGGGAGGAGCAGCCCCAATATCTGAAGAGCTATTTTTCCGAGTTGATCGACGGGATTATTTTTATTTCCAACAGCGATCACGACGATTTTATAAAGGGAGCTGTGGAGAACGGGATTCCGTATACGGTGATATGTATGGACGGGGTGTTTTCTGACAAATCGCCCCGCCCGCGTTCCTTTGATCCGGCGCTTGGGGAGTGCCTGGATTACTGCCGGGAACATGCATTAAAGAGGATCCGTTATTTCTCTGTGGAAAATGATGGCCGTTTTGTCAACGACAAGTTTCCGGTTTTTTCGGCACTTGCCCGCGAGCGCTTTCCGGAGTGCGATTTGAAGCATGTGATCTGCCGCGTGAAGCAGAGAGACTACGCCGAGATCCTACCGTTTCTGAAATGTTACATGGAGACGGAAGAGTTTGACGTCGCCATCTGCCAGAACTACGACATCGGCCTGGCGGTTCAGAATGAGATCTTGAAGCGCCGGTATGCGGTTCCCCAGGAAACCAAGACGTTTTTTTTAAATTATGTGAACTTCTACGAAATGACCTGGCCGTCCATCACCGGGATCACGGTCCCTTACCGGGAAATGGGGGGATACGCGGCGAAGCTTCTCATTGCTGTGGTTGAGGAGCGGGAGGAGGGATTTGCGTACAAGGAATTTCCCAGCCGGCTTGTTCACAGGGAATCCACGAGGATCTGACGGGTTGCGCCCGGCATCTGTCTGTGTCTGGCTCAGCTCAGATAATTTCTCATGGCCTTCAGCGCATTTTTCTCCAGCCGGCTCACCTGGGCCTGGCTGATGTGGATTTCCTCGGCCACCTCGGTCTGGGTCTTGCCCTCGAAAAAGCGCATGTCGATGATATGCCGCTCCCGCTCCGGCAGCCGTTTCATGGCCTCGTTTAAGGAGATTTCCTCCACCCAGTTGGACTCCAGATTCTTCTTGTCGCTGATCTGGTCCATGACGTAGAGCGGGTCGCCGCCGTCGGTGTAGACCGGCTCGTAGAGGCTTACCGGGCTCTGGATGGCGTCCAGGGCGTAGGTGATCTCCTCCTTGCTGATGCCGATCTCCTCCGCGATCTCGTTGATGGTTGGCTCCTTGGAATTTTTCCGCATGAGCCCTTCCTTGGCGTAGATGGCCTTGTAGGCCGTATCACGCAGGGAGCGGCTCACGCGGATGGAATTGTTGTCTCTCAAATACCTGCGCACCTCGCCCAGGATCATGGGCACGGCGTAGGTGGAAAATCTCACATTCTGTGTAATATCAAAATTATCAATGGCCTTTATGAGGCCGATGCATCCGATCTGGAACAGATCGTCCACATTCTCATTGCTCCCGGAAAATCTCTGGATCACGCTGAGAACCAGTCTTAGGTTCCCCTTGATATACTGCTCCCGCGCATCCATATCGCCCTCTAAAATCCGTTTAAACAGCGCTTCCTTCTCGTCGTTGGTGAGGAGAGGCAGCTTTGATGTGTTGACTCCGCATATTTCTACCTTATAACCAGCCATTCCTTTACCTCCGCATCATTGATTTTCTATAAGTGAATGATGGACGGTTTTCGGAGGAAATATACGAATGGGAGGCTGGAAAAAAATTTCCTCCGGAATGTGGGCGGGCGGCCTTGACAGAGGAGAAAAAACGTGTATTGCGCCCGCTTTAAAAATCTGCTATACTTAAGAAAACATTTCCGGTCTCATTCGTGGACCGTATCTTTTGGGAACAGATTCCCGTGTTTTATGGCCGGTTCGGCCAGAGATCTCATTTCAGACCGCGGTGCAGTTTAAAAGTATAAGACGTTCCGCAGACAGAGGATAAGGAGGAGTGCATTTGGCAGAAAAAGATTTGCTGGAGAAGACACTGGAGGAGCACAACGACGTATTTGCGGATATCGTGAACGCGCTGGGATTTGGAGGCAGGATGCTGGTGGAGCCGGAGTCGCTAAAGCCGGGGCCCACGGCTTCGATCTATGAGGATCTGGGCGGACAGAAGCGGGAGCAGCACCGTGATGTGGTGAAATACTGCACGCGGTCGGGCGTGGTGCTGGCGCTCTTTGGCCTGGAGAACCAGTCGGGCGAGGACTATGATATGGTGTTCCGCATGATGAGCTACGACGGGGCCGCCTATAAGCAGCAGAAGGGAGGACGGAAGAAATATCCGGTGATTTCCTTCGTGCTCTACTACGGGCTGGAGCACTGGAAGGCCCCGCAGTCTTTGCGGGAGGCGATTGTCTGGCCGGATGAGAAGACGGCGGATGCCTCCGGATGGCAAAGGATCATCGGGCTGGTGCCGGATTACAGGATCAACCTGGTGGAGGTGGCCTTCCTTCCGCAGGCAGTGAGAGAGCGGTTTACCTCGGATTTCCGGATTGTGGCGGAATATTTTCACGCGAAGCGGACGGGGACGGAGGCGGAGTTTGTTGCTGGCCCGGAGGGTCACCGGAACATCCGGCACGTGAAGGAGATGCTGGATTTCTTCCGGGAGTTCACCGGGGACGAGAGGTACCTGGAGATGAGCCGGGAGATGGAAAGACGATCAGAGAAAGGAGAGAGCGTTATGTCTTGCAGTATGTTGGATTATGCAGAAAACAAGGGAATTCAGAAGGGAATCCGTGAGGGTGTCCGGAAAGGTGTTCGGAAGGGCATCCAAAAAGGAGTCCAAAAAGGCATCCGGGAGGGTACCCGCGCGCTCATCGAGAGCTGCCGCGAGCTGAACCAGAGCTACGACAGTACGCTGCAGCGCATCATGGACAAATTTTCCCTAAGCCGCTCTGAGGCGGAGGCGCGGATGCGGGAATACTGGAAAGCTTGAGAAAGTGCTTGACTTAAATTTTTTAATTGTTTACTCTTGATTCAGAAGCTGCCGGCAGCTCTTTATTTATAAGATAATATTAAAAAATAAGGAGCGAGTAAATATGTATCATGCACATCTTAGGGGAACACACCGGGAAGCCGGTTTCCGGTGGGGTTCTCTGCTGTTAAAGCACAAAAATATTTTAACCGGTCATATCCCGTTTGACATCACGGCAGAGCGCATGGAGTATGCCATGGCCTGCGAGCCCATTTACCGCCGGTATTACCCGGAGATCCAGGGTCTCTCCGAGGGACAGCAGTGCGATGGACAGGTCCTTAAAACCGTTCTTTTCAGCATGTACGCGATCCCTGACGGGGAAAACGCTCTCCTGGGACGCAACAGCGATTTTCTGACGGAGCTGGAGAAGCTCAATATGAACGTCATCTACCGCCTGTCAGACGGCGCGTACGCGTTCACGGGCAATACCACGGCCTTTGTGGAGATGGAGGACGGCGTCAACGAGCACGGCCTGGCGGCCGGCCTCACAACCGTGGCCCCCTTTGTGCGCCAGCCCGGCTTCAATGCAGGACTCCTCCTGCGGTACCTGCTGGAAAAATGCCGGTCGGTCCCCGAGGCCGTCTCCGCCTTAAATAGCATCCCCATCGCCTCCCCGCTGACTCTCACCATGGCCGATGCCTCCGGTTCCATCGCCGTCGCCGAGTGCCTCCCCGGCCGCGTGGAGATCACCAATACCATGAGCGGGACGGCGCAGAAGAAAAAAAACTCTTTCGTCTGCGCCGCCAACAAATTCCACCTCCCGCCCATGCCCCCCTTCAACCTTCCAGACATAGACGACTGGAACGCAGAAGAACGCTACCAGACCATGTTACGCGCGCTGCGCCAAAGGGAGGCATCTGCCGATTCAAGCAGAACAGAAAACAGTACAGACCAGAACCTGGACTTCGCCCAGAACCTTCTGTCCGGCCAAAACGGCTTCATCTGCCAATACGACCGCGCCACAGGAAAAGACACCGTCTGGTCCGTCATCTACGACTTAAAAACCCCACGTATATTCCGCGCAGAAGGAAACCCTTCCCGCCGAAAACACCGCGAAGACAACCGCTTTTTCAAATAACGAGGAACATTCTTAAGAGAATAAACCAGAGTGCTCTTACAAATATTCACACATCCCAGCTCTCCTGCCCCCGCCGTCTGCGACTATTTGTTCTTCTCATAAAGAATCAAAAGCCCCTTCAAAAGCAGCGTATCATCACAAATAATCTTATGCCTGCAAAGCGGTGCCACAAACTGCGAGAGCCCTCCGGTGGCCAGCACCGTCGGCTTTCCTCCCAGCTCCTCGCTCATCCGGTCGATGAGCCCGTCCAGCATGGCCGCATTCCCGTACATAATTCCGCTGCGCATGCTGTCGATCGTATTCTTCCCGATCACGTGATGGGGGATGTCCAGGCTGATGGCCGGGAGCTGCGCGGTCTTGGCACTCAGCGCGTCCAGCGACACCCTGAGGCCCGGCAGGATCGCGCCGCCCACGTAGGCGCCGTTCTGGTCGATGGCGCAGAGAGTAGTGGCGGTGCCCATGTCGATGATGATGAGCGGCGGCTTGTGCTCCTGCACCGCGGCCACGGCGTTGACGATGCGGTCCGCGCCCACGGACTTGGGGTTGTCCATGATGATGTTGATGCCGGTCTTCATGCCGGAGCCCACCAGCATGGGAGTCTTGCCGCAGATTTTCTCCACGGCGGAGATCAGCGTCGCGTTTAAGGGAGGAACCACGGAGGAGATGATGGCCCCCTCGATGTCGGCCGTGGACACTCCGTAGATTTCCAGGATATTTTTCACGTTGATGGCATATTCAAGATCCGTCTTGAACCGGTTGGTGGTTATGCGTTCAAGGAAATACGTCCGCCGGTCATCGATGCCGCCGATGACGATGTTGGTATTTCCCATGTCGATGGCTAAAATCATAAGTGCTCCTTTCACAGCTCAAAAAAGTATGCTATAATCCTAGCATAAATCTGGTTGAAATACAACGGGAGGAATTTCAGATGTTAAAAGGAAAGACAGTTGTCCTCGGAGTGACGGGAAGTATCGCGGCGTACAAGATCGCCAGCCTGGCCAGCATGCTCGTAAAGCAGCAGGCCGAGGTGCATGTGCTGATGACGAAAAACGCCACCAATTTCATCAATCCCATCACCTTCGAGACATTGACCGGGCGCAAATGCCTGGTGGATACATTTGACCGGAATTTTGAGTACAGCGTGGAGCATGTGGCGCTGGCGAAGAAGGCGGACGTGGTTTTAATCGCCCCGGCCTCCGCCAATGTGATCGGAAAGATTGCAAACGGCATCGCCGACGACATGCTGACCACCACGGTCATGGCCTGCCGATGCAGAAAGCTCATCGCCCCCACCATGAACACGCAGATGTTTGAGAACCCCATTCTGCAGGACAATTTAAAAAAATGCGCCTCCTACGGCATGGAGATCATCGACCCGGCAAGCGGCTACCTGGCCTGCGGCGATACCGGGGCCGGGAAGATGCCGGAGCCGGAGGTTCTCTACCAGTATATTATTAAGGAGATATTATATAAGAAGGATCTGGCCGGAAAGAAGATTTTAGTCACCGCCGGGCCGACCATGGAGGCCATCGACCCGGTGCGCTACATCACCAACCATTCCACCGGGAAGATGGGCTACGCCATCGCCCGGGTGGCGGCCCTGCGCGGCGCCCAGGTGACGCTGGTGAGCGGCCCCACCTCCCTGCCCGCGCCCTATTTTGTGAAGACGGTGAACATTCAGAGTGCCAGACAGATGTACGAGGCTGTGGTGGCTGTGAGCGCAGAGCAGGACGCCGTCATCAAGGCGGCAGCCGTGGCTGACTACCGCCCGAAGCACGTGGCCGCGGAGAAGACCAAGAAGAAGGACGGCGACATGGCCATCGAGCTGGAGCGGACCGACGATATCCTGGCCTACCTGGGCGCACACAGAAGAGAGGGGCAGTTCCTCTGCGGCTTCTCCATGGAGACCGAGAACATGCTGGAAAATTCCAGGGCCAAGTTAAAGAAAAAGAATATCGACATGATTGTGGCCAACAATTTAAAGGTGGCGGGCGCCGGATTCGGCACGGACACCAATGTGGTCACCCTCATCACGGCCGAGAAGGAGACAGAGCTGGAGATGATGACCAAGGAGCAGGTGGCGGAGCGCCTGCTGGACGAGATCTTCGGATAGCCGGGAGCGGAAGAGGAGAGAAGAATGAAGCTTATTGAACAGGTATTTACGGTTCCGGGAACCGGCGAACAGGCCGTATTAAAGGGATATTTAAGAGACAACATTCCCTATAGAAGCGGCCGCCTCCGCCCCGCCATGATCATCTGCCCCGGCGGGGCCTATGAGCGGTGCTCCGTGCGGGAGGGGGAGCCGGTGGCTCTGAAATTTATGGAGAAGGGCTGTCAGTGCTTCGTGCTGGACTACAGCGTGGCGCCGGTGCGGTTTCCGGCGGCGCTTCGTCAGCTGGCCATGGCCGTGGCCTGGGTGCGGGAGCATGCCGCGGACTGGGACATCGACCCGCAAAGGATTTTCGTCTGCGGATTTTCCGCCGGCGGCCATCTGGCGGCCAGCCTGGGCGTGTTCTGGAACCGCCCATTTGTGTATGGGTATCTGGGCCTTGCGGGAGAGCGCGTGCGCCCCGACGGGCTCATTTTGTCCTACCCGGTGATCTGCGCGGGCGGTTTCGCCCACGAGGGCTCCATGGTAAACTTAGGGATCCGGGAGCGGCTGGAACTGGGTGTGGGAGAGCAGGTACAGCAGATAGAGGGGGAGGAACTCACAGAGCTCTTTTCTCTGGAACAGCAGGTGCACGGCCAGGTGCCGCCCGCATTTCTCTGGCACACCCAGAGCGACGGGAGCGTGCCGGTGGAGAACAGTCTTCTGTTTTCCATGGCCCTCAGAGCGGCCGGCGTGCCGTTTGAGCTTCACGTGTTCCCGGAGGGGCGGCATGGGCTGTCGCTGGCCGACCGGGAGACGGACAAGGAGGGGGAGGACGGATATGTGGTTCCCTGCTGCCAGATCTGGCCGGAGCTCGCCTGGCGGTGGATGAATCCGGTTGACTTTAAACGGCAATCATAATACAATGAAGATTCGAGAACATTTATAACGGAGGAACACCCCTTGTCTACGATAGCAGAAGAAATAAAAAAACGCAGAACCTTTGCCATCATTTCCCACCCGGACGCCGGTAAGACCACGCTGACCGAGAAATTCCTTCTCTACGGCGGTGCCATCAACCTGGCGGGCACGGTCAAGGGACGCAAGGCCACGAAGCACGCCGTCTCCGACTGGATGGAGATCGAGAAGGAGAGAGGTATCTCTGTCACCTCGTCGGTGATGCAGTTCAACTACGGCGGCTACTGCATCAACATCCTGGACACGCCGGGACATCAGGACTTCTCGGAGGACACCTACCGGACGCTGATGGCCGCCGATTCCGCGGTGATGGTGATCGACGCATCCAAAGGTGTGGAGGCGCAGACGATTAAGCTTTTCAAGGTCTGCCTTTTGAGAAACATACCGATTTTTACCTTTATCAATAAGATGGACCGGGAGGCCAGGGATCCGTTCGAGCTGATGGACGAGATCGAGAGCGTCCTGGGGATCAAGACCTGCCCGATCAACTGGCCCATCGGCTGCGGTAAAAACTTCAAGGGCGTCTACGACCGGAACACGAAGAAAATCACCACCTTCACGGCGGCCATGGGCGGCCAGAAGGAGGTGGCCAGCCAGGAGTTTGACGCGCAGAGCGACGACGTGGAGGCCGTCATCGGCGCCGATTACCACAGACAGCTCTTAGATGAGATCGAGCTTCTGGATGGAGCCAGCGAGGAGTTTGACATGGATCTGGTGAGCCAGGGAAAGCTCTCGCCGGCGTTTTTCGGGTCGGCGCTCACCAACTTCGGCGTGGAGACATTTTTGCAGCACTTTCTTACGATGACCACCTCGCCGCTGCCGAGAAAGACCACCACGGGCGTCATCGACCCGTTTAAGGAGGATTTTTCCGCCTTCGTCTTCAAAATTCAGGCTAACATGAACAAGGCCCACCGGGACCGCATCGCGTTCATGCGCATCGCCTCCGGCAAGTTCGAGGCCGGCATGGAGGTCAACCACGTGCAGGGCGGCAGGAAGGTCCGCCTCTCCCAGCCCCAGCAGATGATGGCCCAGGACCGGAAGATCGTGGAGGAGGCCTACGCCGGGGACATCATCGGCGTCTTCGACCCGGGCATTTTCTCCATCGGCGATACGCTCTGCCTCTCCAATGAGAAGTTTGAGTTCGAGGGCATTCCCACCTTCGCGCCGGAGCATTTCGCCCGCGTGCGCCAGATGGACACCATGAAGCGCAAGCAGTTCATCAAGGGCATCAGCCAGATCGCCCAGGAGGGCGCCATCCAGATTTTCCAGGAGTACAACACCGGAATGGAGGAGATCATCGTCGGCGTCGTCGGCGTGCTCCAGTTCGAGGTTTTGACCTACCGCCTGGAAAACGAGTACAACGTGGAGGTGAAGCTGGAGAAGCTTCCCTATGAATATATCCGCTGGGTGGAGAATAAAGATGAAATTGACGTTGCGAAGATCCAGGGCACGTCCGACATGAAGCGGATCAAGGATCTGAAGGACAATCCGCTGCTCCTGTTTGTAAACAGCTGGAGCGTGGGAATGGTTCTGGACAGAAACCCCGGCCTTAAGCTGAGCGAATTTGGCAGGAACTAGAGATGGAATGCGTAAGCCGCGGCAAATGCAGGAACAGAAAGTGAACACGGAACAGGAACCGGTATCATAAAAAAAGAAAAAGGAGGTCATATACGTATGAGCAAAATAGAAATCGTCAGAGCCGCCATGGTAACCGCCATGAAGAACAAGGACAAAGCCCGCAAGGACTCCCTGTCCATGCTTCTCTCGGCGCTCAAAAACGCCGAGATCGACAAGCGCTCCCCCTTAACCGAGGAGGAGGAAAACGCGGTCGTTAAAAAAGAGATCAAGCAGGCCAAGGAGACCATGGACACCGCCCCCGAGAGCCGCCAGGATATCCGCGAGGAGGCCCGGGCCCGCATGGAGGTATACAAAGAATTTGCTCCCGAGGATATGAGCGCGGATCAGATCAAGGAGGTCATCGCCGCCGTTCTGGCAGAACTTGCCATCGAGGCCCCGACGCCCGCCGACAAGGGAAAGATCATGAAGGTTCTGATGCCGAAAGTGAAGGGAAAGGCCGACGGAAAAATGGTAAACGAGATCCTGGCCGGCATGTTTAAGTAGGAGGACAGCCAATGTATAGAGACAAGATAAGCGCCTACATCGACGCCCACCGCAGGGAGATGATCGAGGATATTTTCACTCTCTGCCGCATCGAGAGCGATAAGCAGCCCTACCAGGCGGGGATGCCCTTCGGACCGGGCTGTTACCAAGTGCTGAACGCCGCCATGGCCATGGCGGAGAAATACGGGTTTTCCATCAGCAACTACGACAACTACGTGGGCTGTGCGGATTTAAACGACGGGGAGAGACAGCTGGATATTCTGGCCCACTTGGACGTGGTTCCCGCCGGCGACGGCTGGACTGTCACGGAGCCCTTTGAGCCCGTCGAGAAGGACGGGAAAATCTACGGCCGCGGCACCTCCGACGACAAGGGGCCGGCGGTGGCGGCCCTCTACGCCATGAGAGCCATTAAGGAGCTTAAAATTCCCGTGAGCAAAAATGTGCGTCTGATCCTGGGGACGGACGAGGAGTGCGGAAGCTCCGACATCGAGCACTACTATGACGTGGAGCCGGAGGCGCCGATGACATTTTCCCCCGACGCCTGCTTTCCGGTGGTAAACATCGAGAAGGGGATGCTGGATGGTCATTTCACCGCCGGCTTCGAGCCGGCCGGGGAGCTGCCGCGGGTGGTCTCTGTGACCGCCGGCGTCAAGGTGAACGTGGTTCCGGGCACTGCGGAGGCCGTGGTGGAGGGGCTGGACGACGATCTGATCCGCGCCTGCGCTGAGAAGGTCACCGGGGAAACCGGCATCCGGTTCGAGATCCAGGGCTTTCAGAACACGTTAAAGATCATCGCCGTCGGGACCGGCGCCCACGCGTCCACCCCGCAGGAGGGGAACAACGCCCTCACCGGCCTGCTTCTGCTGCTCACCAGGCTTCCCTTTGCGAAGAGCCGCAAGATGGAGCTGATCCGCAGCCTTTCTGAGCTGTTCCCCCACGGGGACACGGCCGGCAAGGCACTGGGCATCGCCATGAAGGATGAGATTTCCGGCGAGCTGACCCTGGCCTTCAGCCTGCTCTCCATCGGCGAGGATTTTCTGGACGGCACCTTTGACAGCCGCTGCCCGCTCTGTGCCAACGAGGAGAATGTGCTCCATGCGGCGAAGCGGAAGATGGCGGAATCCGGGTTTGACCTGGACAGCGATTCCATGCGCCCGGCGCACCACGTGCCGGAGGATTCCGGGTTTGTGAAGACTCTTCTTGAAAATTACGAGAAGTTCACCGGCCTTAAGGGGTACTGCATGGCTCTCGGCGGAGGCACCTACGTCCACGATCTGAAGAACGGCGTGGCCTTCGGCCCGTCATTTCCGGGCACCGACACCCGCATCCACGGGGCCGACGAGTTCGCGGTGGTGGATGAGCTGGCGGCCAGTGCGAAGATCTTCGCCCACGTGATCGCAGACCTCTGTAAATAGTCTGGATATAAATTAGTAAGAAAAATTTCGCTTTTTGAACACATTTTTTTAAAATTTTCCTGCTACACTGGTGGGGAAATAAAAATGAGGAGAGATATAATTATGAAAAAACAGATTGCAGTATTGACTGCCGCTGTGCTTGCCGCCGCCGCGGTGGCCGGGTGCAGCAGCAAACAGGCGGAGACGCCCTCCACGGAGGCGCCGTCCGCGACGGAGGCGTCCACAGAAGCTTCTGCGGAGGAGATGAATACGGATATCGTCATTGTCGGCGCCAGCGGCGCGGGCTTCGCGGCGGCTCTGCAGGCGGTCGAGGAGGGCATTCCCGCCGAGAACATCCTGATTCTGGAGAAGGGAGAGACAAGCAGCGGCTCCGTCTTAAGCGTCATGGCCGGAATGAATGCGGCTGATTCTGCATACCAGCAGAACGCCGGCATTGAGGACGACGTGGAGGTTTATGCGGCCGATATCAATGCAGCCGGGGACAATCTGGGCGATCCGGAGCTTGTAAACTACTTATCCGAGTCCGCGAAGGAGTCTCTGGAGTGGCTGTCGGGCATGGGCCTGGAGCTTTCCATGATTTCCCAGGACAACGGTTCCACACTCCCCAGAACCCACAGACCGTCCGACGACAGGAGTGCCGGTGAGGTGGTGATGAGCCTTCTTGAGAGCAAGGTGGAGGAGCTTAAGATTCCCGTGATGTACGAGGTGGAGACCTCCGAGATTCTTCTGGACGAGGATGGAGAGGTCGCAGGCGTCATGGCGGTCACCTCCGGGGGCGAGCAGAAGATCAACTGCCAGGCGGTGGTGCTGGCCGGCGGCGGATTCGGCGCGAACCAGTCCATGGTGGCGGAGTACATCCCGGATCTGGCTGAGGTGAAATCCGTGTCCGACGCGACAGCCACGGGCGCATGCATCGCGCTGGGCCAGGCAGCGGGAGCTGTCGTGACCAACATGGATCAGGCGGAGCTCTATCCGCTGGTGGAGACCCAGAGCGGCACGCTGATTTCCCAGGATCTCTACCGGGCCGGTGCGATTCTTGTGAACAATGCGGGCGAGAGATTCGTGGATGAGACCCAGGTCGGCAACAAGATTGCGAAGACCATGCTGGAGCAGCCGGAGGGCTACGCATATCTGATCTATGACGGCGTCGTGAAGGAGCGTGAGAGTCTGACGGACGACTATGAGAGCGCAGGCCTTGCAAAGCAGGGAGCCACTGCCGGGGAGCTGGCTGAGGCCATCGGCGTTCCGGCAGATGCGCTGACGGCGACCCTGGGCGGCGTGATGGGCGAGGGCCCGTACTACGCGATCCAGTGTGAGCCGGCGATCTTAACCACTCTGGGCGGACTTCAGATCACCAACTGCGCTGAGGTCATGAACGAGGAGGAGATCATTCCCGGACTGTTTGCGGCCGGCGACGTGGCCGGAGGCATCCACGGTTCCTCCATTCTGGATGGCGATTACGTGACCGCCATGCTGGTGTTCGGACGTACGGCCGGCACGGAGGCTGCGGGAGTTGTAGACTGATCTGCGGCGTATGAATTGATGTGTGAGACAGGCGGACACAGGAGATTTCCTGGTCCGCCTGTTTTGTTAGCCCGTCTGCGATGCACCTTTCCACGTCTCTTGACATATTATATCTGTAAGAGAACCAGTGGGCGGTGCCGCCGTGCGTTTCTGGGAGCTGAAACAGAAGGAAGTCATCAATATAAATACCTGCAGGCGCATGGGCTATGTGGGGGATCTGGAGTTTGACCCGGTCACCGGGTGCATCACCGCCATCATCATTCCAGGCCCGGCCTGCCTGTGGGGATTTCTGGGGAGGGAGCGGGAGTTTGTGATCCCGTTCTGCGATATCTGTCAGCTGGGCGGGGACATTATCCTCGTCAACTACCGGGAAAATCGGGACGACTGCAAATAAAAACTTGCATATCTTGTGCCTCTGGGGTAAAATAAACCCAAGAAGTAGTTACGGGAGGATAATACGATGAAGTGCCCATATTGCAGCGCGGCCGACACGAAGGTGATCGATTCCAGGCCGGCGGACGACAACAGCTCCATCAGACGGCGCAGACAGTGCGAGAGCTGCGGAAAGCGGTTTACCACCTACGAGAAGCTGGAGACCATGCCCCTTATGGTCATCAAGAAGGACAGCTCCAGGGAGACCTACGACCGGGCGAAGATCGAGGCCGGGATCATCCAGTCCTGCCACAAGCGCCCCATCTCCACCCAGCAGATCAACGCGATGATCGACGAGATCGAGAACCAGATTTTCAACATGGAGGAGAAGGAGGTGGAGACCTCCGTCATCGGCGAGCTGGTGATGGAGAAGCTAAAGGCCCTGGACGAGGTGGCCTATGTGCGCTTTGCCTCCGTGTACCGGGAATTTAAGGACGTCAACACCTTCATGGAGGAGATCGGAAAATTATTAAAGAAGTAGGACAGGATATGTTTGCCAGATTTTATCCCAGAAAAGAGATGGAGAGCGCTTACGCCATTCCCTATGGGCGATATGCCCAAAAAGGGATCCGCGGCGTGATCTTTGACATTGACAATACACTGGTGATGCATGGAGCTCCGGCTGACGAAAGGGCGCGGGAGCTCTTTTGCCGGCTGGAAGGGCTGGGCCTTAAGACCTGCCTGCTCTCCAACAACAAGGAGCGGCGGGTGAAGCCCTTTGCCGATGCGGTGGGATCGCCTTACATTTTCAAGGCGGACAAGCCCTCGGTGAAGGGGTACCGGAAGGCCATGGAGGCCATGGGGACCGACAGCCGCACGACCCTGTTTGTGGGCGACCAGCTGTTCACCGACATATACGGCGCCAACCGGGCGGGGCTTTACAGCATCCTGGTAAAGCCCATCGACCCCAGGGAGGAGATCCAGATCGTCATAAAGAGACGGCTGGAGGCGGTGGTGCTGTATTTTTATCATCGGAGAGAAAAGGAGAGAGAGGGAAAATGACCATAAGCGGAAAGACGATGGTCTGCGGGATTTTAGCTTACCCGGTGGAGCATTCCATGTCGCCGGTGCTGCAGAATCTGTACGCGGAGAGAACCGGGGTGGATATGGCCTACGTGCCGTTTAAGGTAAAGCCGGAGCCGGAAGAAATCGAGGCGGCCCTTAAGGGGGCGCACGCCCTGAACGTGCGGGGATTAAATGTGACAGTTCCCCACAAGCAGGCGGTGATGCCCTTTTTGAAGGAGATCGACGAGGGGGCGAGGGTGATCGGCGCGGTCAACACCCTGGTCTGGCGCGAGGACGGCTACGCGGGCTACAACACCGACGCTGCCGGGATCCTGCGGGCCATGAAGGAGGAGGGCATTGTCATCAAAGACAGCGCCTGCATTCTCATCGGGGCCGGGGGAGCTGCCAAGGCCGCCGGCTATGTGCTGGTGAAGAACGGCGCGCGGGTCATCTATATTTTAAACCGCAGCCTGGAGCGGGCGAAAGAACTGGCGCAGGAGTTAAATCTCCTGGCCGGCAGGGAACTTGCAAAGCCGGTGGCCCTTGCAGATTACCGGTCGGTTCCGAAGGACTCTTACCTGGCGGTGCAGACCACCAGCGTGGGCATGAGTCCGAAGGCGGACGCGGCTCCCGTGGAGGACAGGGAGTTTTATTCCATGATACACACCGGCTTCGACGCCGTGTATACACCGGCAGAAACAAAATTTATGCGCTACATAAAGGACGCGGGCGGAAAAGCCTGCAACGGCCTCATGATGCTCCTCTACCAGGGCGTCATCGGCTATGAGCTCTGGAATCCCGGCGTCACGGTGCGCCCGGAGACGGTGGAGGAGGCGAAGGGAAAAGTCCTGGAGCTTCTTGGGAGATGACAGATGGCAGAGACGATTATACTTATCGGATTTATGGGAGCGGGAAAGACCAGCGTGGGACGGGCGCTGGAGCGGCGCACAGGACTTCCGCTGCTGGACACGGACCAGCTCATCGAGGAGCAGGCGGGCATGACCATCAGCGATATCTTCGCGAAAAAGGGTGAGGAAGAGTTTAGGCGCGCGGAGACGGAGATGCTTAAAAAGCTGGCGGGGAGAGAAGCGGCAGGCATCGTCTCCACCGGCGGCGGCCTTCCGCTCAGGGAGGAGAACCGGCGGGCGTTAAAGCGGCTGGGCACCGTCGTCTACCTGCGGGTACAGCCCGGGACCGTCTGCCGCCGCCTGGCCGGCGACAACACCCGGCCGCTGCTGGCGGGGGACGGCGGAAAGGAGCGGGTGCAGGAGCTGATGACGGCCAGGGATCCGCTTTACAGGGAGGCCGCGGACCTGATCATCGACACCGACGGACTGACCCCGTCCGCCATCGCGGAGAAAATTCAGCAAAAAATGGTTGAAAATAGTAATATTATAGTATAGAATAAAAAAGATCAAGAGAATATCAAGGAGGAATATCATTTATGATATCAGCGGGCGATTTTAGAAATGGCGTTACGTTGGAGATCGAAGGCAACGTATATCAGATCGTAGAGTTCCAGCACGTAAAACCCGGCAAGGGCGCAGCCTTTGTGAGAACCAAAATTAAAAATATCAAGAGCGGCGGCGTAGTCGAGAGAACCTTCAGACCGACCGAGAAGTTCCCGGCGGCAAGGATCGACCGTGTGGACATGCAGTATTTATATAGCGACGGAGACTTATTCTACTTTATGAACACCGAGACGTTCGACCAGGTGGCTCTCAATGCAGACGCCATCGGCGATGCGCTTAAGTTCGTCAAGGAGCAGGAGATGGTCAAGGTATGTTCCTACAACGGCGAGGTATTCTCCGTGGAGGCTCCTCTGTTCGTTGAGCTGGAGATCACCGATACCGAGCCCGGCTTCAAGGGCGACACCGCGACCGGAGCGACCAAGCCGGCAGTGGTTGAGACCGGAGCGACTGTCTATGTTCCGCTGTTTGTGGACCAGGGCGACAAGATTAAGATCGACACCCGTACCGGAGAGTATTTATCCAGAGTATAATTCGATTTGAGAAACTGAGGGTGGTGTAGAAAGGGGTTGCCTTTTTGCACCACCTTCCTTTTTAAAGACAAGAGGACGATGCGCGTATGACCAATGAGGAGAAGCAGACGGGCCGGCCGCGGCGGGAGAGAGAGCGGCAGGCTGCCGGCAGGCAGGGACGGCGCGGTTCCAGGCGGCAGAGCCGGGAGGCGAGGCAGCGGGCCAGAGGAGCGGGCATTCTGTCCGTGCTGGCCGCCGGCGTGCTGGCGTTTCTGATCGGAGTGGGCGCCGGGTGGATCGTGGGAGGAAGGTTTGAGAAGGAGCCGGTGAATTTAAGCGCCATCGTGGCGCCGGACTGGATCGACCAGCAGCTTCTCACGGTGAACCCCTACTCCCGGCCTGGGAAACGCCTGCTGGAGGTGAATGACATCGTGGTGCACTACATGGGAAATCCCGGCACCACGGCCCAGCAGAACCGGAACTATTTCGAGAATCTGTCGCAGCAGACCGGGGACAACACGGTGTCCGTCAGCAGCAATTTCATCGTGGGCCTGGATGGGGAGATCCTTCAGTGCGTGCCGGTGGACGAGGTGGCCTACGCCTCCAATCACAGAAATTCCGACACCATCTCCATCGAGTGCTGCCACCCCGACGAGACCGGGAAATTCACGGATGAGACCTACGATTCCCTGGTGCGGCTGACGGCCTGGCTCTGCACGGAGCTGGATCTTACGGAAAAGAATGTGATCCGCCACTACGACGTGACGGAGAAAAGGTGCCCGCTCTATTTTGTGGACCACGAGGATGCCTGGGAGGACTTTCTGGCGGATGTGAAGAAAGCCCGGAAGGATATGCGAAAATAATCGAAGAGGAGATATGAAGATGAAAAAGATTCTGGAGCTGATCGCGGAGCAGTTCGGCCCGGCGTTTGCCGCCTGCGGCTACGACATGGGGTATGCAAAGATAACCCTGTCCAACCGGCCGGATCTCTGTGAGTACCAGTGCAACGGCGCCATGGCGGCGGCCAAGGCATATAAAAAGAAACCCATCGACATCGCGAACGAGGTGACGGAGAAGGTGAAGGAGTGCCCCATGTTCTCCGAGGTAAACGCCGTGATGCCGGGATTTATCAATATTAAGCTGAGCCCGGAGTTCCTGGCGGATTATTTAAACGGCATGGCTTCTGATGAGAAGCTGGGCTACGAGCTGGGGACGGATCCGGAGACCATCATTCTGGACTACGGCGGAGCCAACGTGGCCAAGCCGCTGCACGTGGGACACCTGCGGGCGGCCGTCATCGGCGAGAGTTTAAAGAGACTCTGCCGTTTCATGGGCCATGAGGCCATCGGCGACGTGCATCTGGGCGACTGGGGCCTTCAGATGGGACTCATCATCGAGGAGCTGAGAGAGCGCCAGCCGGGGCTGGTCTATTTTGATGAGAGCTACGAGGGGGCGTATCCCGAAGAGGCGCCGTTCACGCTTTCCGAGCTGGAGGAGATCTATCCGGCGGCCAGCGCCAGGTCCAAGGTGGACGACGCGTTCCGGGAGAGAGCCCAGACGGCGACCCTGAAGCTTCAGAGCGGCTACGCGCCGTTCCGTGCCATCTGGGAGCACATTATGCGCATCTCCCTGGCGGATTTAAAGAAAAATTACCACAACTTAAACGTGGATTTCGACCTCTGGAAGGGCGAGAGCGACGCGCAGCCCTACATTCCGGGACTGATACAGGATCTGATCGACAAGGGGCTGGCCTACGAGAGCCAGGGCGCCCTGGTGGTGGACATCGCCGAGGAGACCGACGCCAAGGAGCTGCCCCCCTGCATCGTGCGGAAGTCCGACGGGGCGGCGCTCTACGCCACCTCCGATCTGGCGACCATCATCGAGCGGGAGAAGGAGTATCACCCGGACCGCTACATCTACGTGGTGGACAAGCGGCAGGAGCTCCACTTCACCCAGGTGTTCCGCGTGGCGAAGAAGGCGGGCATCGTGGCGCAGGAGAAGCCCATGCAGTTTTTAGGCTTCGGCACCATGAACGGCAAGGACGGAAAGCCCTTTAAGACCAGGGAGGGCGGCGTGATGCGCCTGGAGAACCTCATCGCCGGCATCAGCGACGCCGTGTATGACCGCATCGTGGAGAACCGCGAGGTGGGCGAGGAGGAGGCGCGCCAGACGGCAGAGATCGTGGGCCTGGCGGCCTTAAAGTACGGGGATCTCTCCAACCAGGCGTCCAAGGACTACATTTTCGACGTGGACCGCTTCACCTCCTTCACAGGAAACACGGGCCCCTATATTCTCTACACCATCGTGCGCATCAAGTCCATTCTGGCCAAGTATGCGGCTAAAGAGGAGAGGCTTCCGGACGGACAGCCCATCCGCGGGGCAGAAGGAGGCTCGGAGAAGGCTCTGGAGCTGGCGCTGACAAAGTTCAACGAGACCATCGACGCGGCGTTCGCTGAGCTGGCGCCCCACAAGATCTGCCAGTATATCTATGAGCTGTCCGACATGTTCAACCAGTTCTACCGGGACAACATCATTCTCGGTGAGACGGACAAGGAGAAGCAGGCGTCCTGGATCAGCCTGATCACGCTGACCAGACAGGTGCTTGAGACCTGCATCCAGATTCTGGGCTTTGAGGCGCCGGACTGGATGTAACTGTATTTGCCGGGATGGTGAATTTGCATGAGAATCGAAGGACTGTCGGCGGACACCTTCTGGAAAGGTGAGGTCCGCGTAAGCGGGCTGGTGACAGACGGAAAAGAACAGCATAAAGCGAGGATTTATGTAAAGGGTAGTCAGGTGTATGACTACTCTTGTTCTTGTGTTGCGGGAAATTCCTACAGGGGGATGTGCCCGCACTGCGAGGCGCTCCTTAAGGAGTTTAAAGAGCGGGAGGGCGAGCTTAAAAAACAGCCGGTCTCCACCTCCCAGGGCGTCCGCTTTATGATACGGGACTACACGGACCGCGCCGTGGCCAGGGCCAGGGGGCTGGGCGAGGAGAGGAAGGTGGGACTGGAGCCCAGGCTCACGCTCTCCGGGCGGAAGCTTAAGCTGGAGCTCAAGGTGGGCCGGGAGAGAAAATACATGGTGCGGGATCTGGCGGCCTTCGCCGAGGCCGTGGAGCGGGGGAGGACGGCCGGGTATGGAAAGGGACTTTCCTTCTGCCACTCCAGGGAGGCGTTTGAGGAGACATCAAAGCCGCTTCTGGATTTTGTGCTGGAGCAGGCCGCCGTCTATAAAAGCTACTACGAACAGTTTTCCCACGCCTCCTACCTGCCTCCGCAGGTGAAGGCCCTGGAGCTGAACCCGGCGGGATGCAGCCGCCTGATGGAGCTTCTGGAAAACAGGATCGTGGAATTTATAGACGCCGCAAATCCCCATGAAAAGCGCAGGCTTCTGGTCTGCATGGCGGATCCGGCGTTTAAGGTCACGGTCCGCCGCGACGGCCGCGACGGCGTGCGCGTGGAGGTGCCGCAGGATATTCTGGTCTTTTTCGGGGAGCAGGACATGTATGTGGCGGACAAAAGCTTTCTGTACCTGTGCAGCCCGGAGTTTACGGAGGCGGCCTCGGTGTTTCTGGAGCACATGATTCTCACCTACGGGGCCTCCCGGCAGGTGACGGTCAACGACCGGGATATGCCGCAGTTTTACGAGACGGTGCTCAAGGGGCTCGCGCCCTTCGGGCTTCTGGATACGGGAACGGTGGATCTGTCTGCCTACCGGCCGGAGCCGCTGGAGGCGGTGTTCGCCTTCTCCAGCCCCGGGGAGGACACGGTGTGGATGGTGCCGGAGCTTTCCTACGGGGAGAGCCGCTTCAACCCGGTGGTCGGAGAGCCGGAGACAGACCGCTTCTCGGCGCGCCAGGTGGTCCGGGACCGGGCCGGGGAGATCCGCATCGAGCAGGCGATCTCCAAATATTTTAAATACCGGGAGACGGACGGGAGTCTGGTGATCCGGGGGGACGAGGACATTTACCGGCTGCTGGATTCCGGCATGGAGGAATTTCTCTCCCTGGGGCGGGTGGAGCTTGCGGAGGATTTTGAGAAGATGCGCGTCCTTCCGCCGCCGAAGGTTTCCCTGGGCGTGACGCTTAAGAGCGGCTGGCTGGATCTGACCGTGGAGGCGGACGGCATGACCGGGGAGGAGCTCTCCGGGCTTCTTCGGGAATACCGGCAGAAAAAGACGTTTTACAGGATGAAAAGCGGGGCGTTTCTGACGCTGGGGGACGACGGGCTCATGACCGTGGCCCGGCTGATGGAGGGGCTCTCGCTGGACGATAAGGAGTTAAAAGACGGGCACTTAAGCCTTCCCGGGAACCGCGCCATGTATCTGGACAGCGTGATGAAGGAAGGACGGCAGATTTCCTACTACCGCGACAGCCTTTTCAAGGCGGTGGTCCGGGGCATGAAGTCGGTGGAGGACAGCGATTACCCGGTGCCCGCGGGGCTTTCCCAGGTGCTGAGGGGCTATCAGAAGACGGGCTTCCGCTGGCTCAAGACGCTGGACGAGTGGGGCTTCGGAGGAATCCTGGCTGACGACATGGGAATCGGAAAGACGCTGCAGATTCTGGCGCTTCTGGAGGATGAGGCAAAACGGCAGTCTCCGGGCAGCGCCGGGCGGATGCCGTCTCTGGTGGTCTGCCCGGCTTCTCTGGTCTACAACTGGGAGAGCGAGATCGAGCGCTTTGTTCCCGGCTTAAAGTTCTGCGTCGTGGACGGAACCGCGTCAGAGCGGCGTGAAATGCTTGAGCGGGCCGGGGAGTACGAGCTTCTGGTCACCTCCTACGACCTCTTAAAACGGGATATTTCCCTCTACGAGGGGATACAGTTCCGCTACCAGGTGGCGGACGAGGCGCAGTTCATCAAGAACGCGGCCACCCAGAGCGCCAGGGCGGTGAAAAAGATCCGGGCGGTCACCCGGTTCGCGCTGACGGGTACGCCGGTGGAGAACCGGCTGGGGGAGCTGTGGAGCATTTTCGACTATCTGATGCCCGGCTTCCTGTTCGGCTACCAGAAATTCCGCCGGGTGTTCGAGCTGCCCATCCTAAAGGCGGAGAACCAGGAGACGCTGGAAAATTTAAGAAAGCTGACGGCCCCGTTTATCTTAAGAAGGCTCAAGAAGGATGTCTTAAAGGACCTGCCGGATAAGCTGGAGACGGTGGTCTATTCCAGGTTCGAGGGGGAACAGAAGGCCCTCTACGCGGCCAACGCGAGAAAGCTGAAGATGCTCCTGGAGAAGACGGACGATGAGGACTACGCCGGGGAGCGGATGCAGATTCTGGCGGAGCTCACCCGGCTGAGGCAGATCTGCTGCGATCCGTCGCTCTGCTACGAGAATTACGGCGGCGGTTCTGCGAAGCTGGACACCTGCTTACAGCTTCTGGAGGAGGCGGTGGAGTCGGGGCACAAGGTGCTCCTGTTCTCCCAGTTCACTTCCATGCTGGAGATCATCGGAAAGCGCTTAAGTGAGCGCGAAATCCCCTTCCACCGGCTCATCGGCTCCACGCCGAAGGAGGAGCGGGCCTTCCTCACGGAGTCGTTTAAGACCGACGATGTGAAGGTGTTTCTCATCTCGCTGAAGGCCGGCGGCACGGGGCTCAACCTGACGGCGGCGGACATCGTGATCCACTTCGACCCGTGGTGGAACGTGGCGGCCCAGAACCAGGCCACGGACCGCGCCTACCGCATCGGGCAGAAGAAACAGGTGACCGTGTTCCGGCTGATCGCAAAGCACACGGTGGAGGAAAATATTTTAAAGCTCCAGGAGAGCAAACGGCTTCTGGCGGAGCAGGTGATCTCCGAGGGAATGGTATCGCCCGGCTCCTTGAGCCGCGAGGACATTCTGAAGCTTTTAGGAGAATAAAGCGGCCTGCGCTGGAAATCCTAATGACAGGTAAGTCTGGAAGAAGAAGGAGGACGTTTTATGCTTCAGTTATTTCGCGGCGACGTGGTGACCATGGATGCGCACCGGCCGTTTGGTACGGGGATTCTGGCGGAGGACGGGGTGATCCGCGAGGTGGGGGAGTTTGAAGCCCTGAAGGACAGCGCGCCCGGCGCGGCCGTCGAGGATTACGGGGATGCGGCCATACTTCCCGGCTTTATCGACGGACATTCCCACCTGTCGGCGGTGGCCTACGAGAGCATTCTCTTCGACGCCCGGCCGGAGAGCGGCTGCCGCAGCGTGGAGGAGCTGGTCCGCCTGGGACAGAAGTATCTCCGGGAGCACGCGCTCTCTGAGGGACAGTGGATGCTCGGCATGGGCTATGACAACGGCGTATTTCCCGGGGAGGCCCATCCCACGCGCTTCGATCTGGACCGGATCTCGGAGGAGATTCCCATTGCCGTCACCCACGTGTCCGGGCACCTCTGCGCGGTGAACAGCCGGGCTATGGAGATTCTGGGCTACGACGGCCCCGATCCCCAGGTGCCGGAGGGCGGCGAGGTGGACCCGTCGGGGCTTTTAAAGGAGGAGGCGTTCTCCGATCTTAAGGTGCGCCAGGCCATGAAAGGGCCGGACGTAAACCAGCTCATGGAGGGAACCAGGCAGGCGGCCCGGCTCTACGCCTCCTACGGCATCACCACCATGCAGGACGCCCGCACCGGCGAGGAGGAATACCGCCTGCTTCTGCTGGCGGGAAAGAGCGGCGCCTTAAGCGGGGACGTGGTCTGCTATCTGACGCCGGAGGCAGCGGAAAAATGGCTCCCCCGGCAGAATCCGGCCTTAAACGCTTACAAAGACCACTGCCGCATGGCCGGGGCGAAGATATTTTTAGACGGCTCCCCGCAGGGGAAGACGGCCTGGCTCAGCAGGCCCTACGCCCGCGTGCCGGAAGGGAAGCCCGCCGGTTACAGGGGATTTCCCGTGCGCAGGCCGGAGGACGTGACATGGTTTTTTGGACACTGCATGGAAAACCACTGGCAGGTCAACGTGCACGCCAACGGCGACGCGGCCATCGACCAGATGTTGGACTGTTATGAGGCGGCCAGGGAAGCGACGGGATGCAGGGAGGACCTGCGGCCGGTCATCATCCACTGCCAGACGGTGCGCCCGGACCAGCTTAAGCGGATGGCGGAGATGGGCGTGCGCGCCAGCTTTTTCCACGACCATGTCTGGTACTGGGGCGATTATCATTACGAGTCGGTGCTGGGGCCGGAGCGGGCGGAGCAGATAAGCCCTCTAAGCCTTGCGCGGAAGGAGGGCGTGCCTTTCTCGCTTCACCAGGATTCTCCGGTGGTTCCGCCCGACATCATGCGCTCCGTCCACAACGCGGTGAACCGCCGGACGCAGTCGGGACGGATCCTGGGCCCGGAGCAGCGGATCTGTGTGATGGATGCGCTTAAGGCCCACACGGTATGGGCGGCGGAGCAGATTTTTGAGGAGGAGAGAAAGGGCACCATCGCGCCGGGAAAACTGGCGGATTTTGCGGTGCTTGAGAAAAATCCGCTGAACGCGGAGCCGGAAAGCCTGCGGGACATCCGCGTCCTGCGGACGGTCAAGGAAGGAAAAGTGATTTACCAGACAGGGAGGAATGCAGATGACAGATAAGAGAGCAGATGACAGAATGAATGAGAAGACAACAGGAAATGCCCGCGGCGTTCTCTGCCTGGCGGCGGGGCTTCTTCTCATGGGACTGGGCGTGTTCCGGGGCGAGACCGCCACAGTCTTAAATAAGGCAGTCAATATTTGTCTGGAGTGTATCGGCATTGGATAAGCGGTTCCGTCTCTGGGTGCAGGCAGGCTGGACCGCCCTGACCAACGGCTATGCATCCGGATTTCTGGAGGGAAAGATCTATAAGGGGGCCTCGAAGGTCCTCTGCGTCCCCGGCTTAAACTGCTATTCCTGCCCGGGCGCGCTGGCGTCCTGCCCCATCGGCTCGCTGCAGGCGGTCATGGGGAGCGCGGGATTTCAGTTTTCCTGCTACGTGTTCGGCTTTCTCATGGTGTTCGGCTCCCTCATGGGGCGTTTCATCTGCGGATGGCTCTGCCCCTTCGGGCTGGTGCAGGACCTGCTTTACAAAATTCCCCTGTTTAAAAAGAGGAAGAACCTGCCGGGACACAGGATATTAAAAAATGTAAAATACATGGTTTTTCTCCTGTTCGTCATCCTGCTGCCCATCACCGTGGTGAATGTGGTCGGCATGGGACAGCCCTGGTTCTGCCAGTACATATGCCCGTCGGGGACGCTGTTCGGAGGTTTTCCGCTGTTAGCCAGGAATGAGAGCCTGCGCAGTGCCATTGGCTGGCTCTTCGGGTGGAAGACGTTTATCCTGGCGGCGGTGGTTTTCTGCTCCGTCAAGATCTACCGGCCGTTCTGCCAGTATCTTTGCCCGCTGGGGGCCTTTTATGGGCTGTTCAATCCCATTTCCCTGTACCGCTACCGGGTGGACGAAAAGGAATGTGTGTCCTGCGGGCTCTGCCGCAGCGCCTGCCCGGTGAACATTAAGGTATGGGAAAATCCCAACACGGCGGAGTGTATCCGCTGCGGCCAGTGCAAAAGTGCTTGCCCTCACGGCGCCATCTATGATACAGTGGAAGCAGTAAGAAAAAGACGTGCCTGTCCGCAGACGGGGACACAGAAGATGGGAGGTAACTAGATATGGAATATAAGATTACGGGAACCACGATGCCTGTGGTGGATGTCAGTATGAACCGCGGCGAGTCCATGTATACCCAGTCGGGAGCCATGGCCTGGATGAGCGAGGGCATACGGATGGAATCCAATATGAAGGGCGGACTGATGAAGGGAATCGGCCGGATGTTTGCCGGGGAATCCCTTTTCATGGCCACCTACGAGGCGGAGGAAAACGGCGTGAATATCGCGTTCGCGTCCACGGTGGCGGGCGAGATTCTCCCCATCGATCTTGGCGGGAGCCGTCCGCTGATCTGCCAGAAGGGCGCGTTTCTCTGCGCGCAGCCGACGGTGAATCTGGAGACCGTGTTCACGAAGAAATTTTCCGCGGGGCTGTTCGGAGGCGAGGGCTTTATCCTGCAGAAGGTCAGCGGAAATGGAATGCTGTTTTTAGAGGTGGACGGAGACCGGGTGGAGAAGCAGCTGGCTCCCGGCGAGGTTCTCAAGGTGGACACGGGAAATGTGGTGGCCTTCGAGGACACCGTGAGCTACAGCATCGAGACCGTGAAGGGGATTAAAAATATCTTCTTCGGAGGCGAGGGCCTGTTCCTCACGAAGCTCACCGGCCCGGGCCGCGTGATTTTGCAGACCCAGAACTTCAACGAGTTCGCTGGACGCATCATTTCCATGATGCCGGCAAAGTAGGAAGCAGATTCATGATTACATATTTTGCACCATTGGAGGGCGTGACGGGACATGTGTTCCGCCGCGCCCACAGCATGTATTTCAGACAGCCGGACGTCTACTATTCGCCGTTTCTCTCTCCCACGAAAAACCGGGTGTTCACGCCGCGGGAGATGAAAGAGGTACTGCCGGAAAACAACGCGGGGATCCGTCTGGTTCCCCAGCTGATGACCAACAATGCGGAGGATTTTCTGTGGGCCGCGGGGGAGCTTTCGGACATGGGCTACGGCGAGGTGAATTTAAACCTGGGCTGTCCCTCGGGCACCGTGGTGGCGAAGAAAAAGGGCTCCGGCTTTCTGTCCGAGCCGGAGGCGCTGGACGCATTTTTTGACCAGGTGTTTGACGGTCTGTCCGGGCGGCCGGGGTCTGGGGATGAAATGAAGATTTCCGTGAAGACCCGGCTGGGAAGAAAGGATCCGGAGGAATTTCACCGGCTGTTAGAGATCTTCAACAAATACCACATAAGCCTTCTGACGGTTCACCCGCGGATCCAGGCGGATTTCTATAAGGGAAGGCCCAATCTCTTCATGTTTGGCGAGGCGCTTCGCGAAAGCAGGAACCCGGTGTGCTACAACGGCAATATTTTCACGCCCGCGGACTATGAGCGGTTTACAGAGGAATTTCCCGCCTGTGGACATGTGATGCTGGGGCGGGGCTTTGTGGCGAATCCGGCGCTTTTGGAGGGCATCGCCGGCGAGCCGCGGAGCCGGGAACAGCTTATGGAGTTTCACGGACGGCTTCTGGAGGACTACGGGCGCGAGATGTCCGGGGAGAGGAACCTGCTCTTTAAGATGAAGGAGCTGTGGTTCTATATGATACAGACCTTCACGGACGGCGGGGGCAGGAGAGAGAAGCTGGCAAAAAAGATCCGCAAGGCGGAGCGGCTCTGGCAGTACGAGGAGGCCGTGAAGGCGGTGTTTGAGGAGCTGGAGCCGGCAAAGGAGTATGAGCTGGAGTTCTGACGGGCGCGGGGGAGTGGAACAGTACATTTCTTAACGCCATCTTAATACCCGGCGTCCCATTTATCCTGTATAATTTTACAAGATAGTTACTACAATGGGATAAAAGGGGATTTAGGATGAGCGTGCATTTGGTATTGTCACTTTTAGGCGGGCTGGCGCTGTTTCTGTATGGAATGCAGATGATGAGCAAGGACCTGGAATCACTGGCCGGAAACAGGATGAAGGACATCCTGGAGAAGCTGACGGCCACGCCGCTGTTGGGCGTGCTGGTGGGAGCGGGGATCACGGCGGTGATCCAGTCCTCCTCGGCGACCACGGTCATGGTGGTGGGCTTCGTAAACGCGGAGCTCATGACGCTGCGGCAGGCGGTCTGGATCATCATGGGCGCCAACATCGGAACCACGATCACCGGCCAGCTGATTGCCCTGGATATCGGGGCCCTGGCGCCGCTCTTTGCGTTTGTGGGCGTGGCCATGGTTATGTTTGCCGGGAAAGAGAAGATCAAATACTTAGGCGGCATCATCGCCGGCCTCGGCATCCTGTTCATCGGCATGAATATGATGAGCGACGCCATGATGCCTCTCAGAGAGTCGGAGCGGTTCATCTCCCTGATGACGAAGTTCTCCAACCCGTTCTTCGGTATTATGAGCGGTATGCTGTTCACGGCCATTATTCAGTCCTCCTCGGCGTCGGTGGGTATTCTCCAGGCGCTGGCGGTCAGCGGGCTCATCGGCCTGGACGGGGCGGTTTTCGTGCTGTTCGGACAGAATATCGGTACCTGCATCACCGCGGTGCTGGCGTCCATCGGAACCAATATCAACGCCAGACGGACGACCATCATCCACCTGATGTTCAATATCATCGGAACCATCGTATTCACGGTGATCTGCCTGGTTACTCCGTTCACCAGCTGGATGATCAGCTTCGTGCCGGACAATCCTGCGGCGCAGATTGCAAACGTGCACACGATTTTCAACATCACGACCACGATTTTACTGATGCCCTTCGGCGGCCGCATGGCCCACGCTGCGGAGCTCATACTCCCGGACCAGGGTGCCGGCGGCAAAAAGAGGGACGAGGATGCATGGTTTGACGAGATCGTGGCCACCCAGCATGTGCTCGGCGTCTCCGCCATGGCAATCCAGAGCCTCAAGGACGAGGTGCAGGTGATGTTAAAGCTTGCCAGCGAGAACGTGGAGGCCAGCTTCGGCGCCATCGAGCGGATGGGAGAGGGCGGAATCAAGGAGATCGAAAAGCGCGAGGACGCCATCGACCAGATGAATGTCCATCTTTCGCGGAAGGTGGCGAAGGCCCTGACCGTGGAGCACGGCTACGGCGACGTTATGTCCATCAACCATCTGTTTAAGATCGTTGGAAACATCGAGCGCATCGGCGACCACGCCATGAACCTGGCGGAGTACGCGGTGCTGATCAAGGAAAAAGACATCCACCTGTCCCAGGAAGCCCTGGGCGAGGTGCACCAGATGAAGGAAGTCTGTATGAAGGCTCTGAACGAGCTGATAGACACCAGGCAGCTGGACCGCCGCCAGGTGCTGGGCGAAGCCGTGGTCTTCGAGCAGCAGATCGACGACACCAACTTCCAGTACAGGGAAAATCAGATGGAGCGCTTGAGAAAAGGCACCTACAACGTGGAAAGCTCCATCATCTACTCCGAGATGCTCACCGACTACGAGCGTATCGGCGACCATATTTTAAATATTGCGAAATCCTATGTGATGCTGTAAAGTTGATTTTTGTATCATCAGACAGTGAAATTTTCTGGTCTGGCAAAGCAGGCGAAGGCCCTGGAGAGATAACCGCTCCAGGGCCTTCGTCTGCTTTGCTTTTGCGGGTTCTTTATCATCCGGTTTCCCAATTTACAATAATTTTACTCAAATCTTACCCCGCCGTGATATCTCCCGGCTTCATCCTGGTATATAATCATCTACATATGCAGAACCCCTGCAATCCCCAACAAACGACAATCCTACAGGAGGAACCTAAGAATGAGAAAGAAAATTGTTGCCTTATGCTTCTGCGCCTGTCTTGCGGCAGGAATGACCGCCTGCTCTGCGGAGACGGCCGCGGATTCCGCGTCCCAGGCCGGGACTGAAAGCACATCGGCGCAGGCCGCTGATACAGAAACAACCGTCCAGGCGCCGGACAGCGCCCAGAGTGAAGGACAGCCGCAGCAGACGGAGCCGCTGCTGGTCTATCTGAACGACTTTGACGCAGTCATCGGCGATCTCTTTAAGGAGGCCACAGGCTATGAGGTGGAGGTGGTGTCCGGAAACGGAGCGGAGACCATGTCCAGAATCGAGGCGGAAAAGAGCAATCCCCAGTGGGATGTGGTATGGATCGACTCCATGTACGACATTTATAACCTTTCCCAGGACGGTTCCCTTCTCACAGACTGGGAGTCGGAAAACGCGGCCAGTCTGACGGAGTTTTCCTCTGCGCTGGTTCCGGAGAACAAATGCTTTTATCCCACGGGAACCCATGCGGCAGGAGTTTTAGTATACAGAAATGATGTGTACGACGAGACCACGGCGCCGAAGACCATCGACGATCTGGCCGATCCCAGATTTGCGGGACAGGTGGGAATGGCTGATCCGGGCGTAGCTGCCCCCGCGTATCCTCTGGCGGCAGGAATCATGGACCTTAAAGGAATGGAGGGCGGACAGGAGTATTTCACGACTCTCTTTGAGCAGGGACTGAAGGTTTACCCCAAGAATCCCCAGGTGGTGCAGGCGCTGGCCAGCGGAGAGATTTCCGTGGCGCTGCTCCAGGAGAGCAACGCGTATGAGATGGTAAAGAGCGGCGAGCCCATCACCATTGTATGGCCGGAGACGGGAGCCCCCGGATCCACCCGTGTGGCCGCCATCAGCGCATCCACCGACCAGATGGAGATCGCCCGGATGTTCGTGAATTTCCTCCTGGATGAGGAGACGCAGCAGGCGTTGGTGAATACCGGCGACGAGGGCTATTTTGAGCCCTCCGTGGAGGGTGTGACCCAGAAGGAGGAGCGCGGTGCGGACGCGAAGCTGATGGTTGCGGACGTGGTGTTTGGCGCTGAAAACGAGGCGGATATCAAGGCCTGGTTCGCGGATATGTCCGCTATGTAGCGCTTCTTTCAGGATTTGCAGATAAGCGGAGTACATACAATGAAAGTAAGAGAAAATATTGCAGGATCGCTGGTTTTGGCGATCCTGACCATTTTAGTGCTGCTGCCTCTGGTGACAGTGCTTCTGCAGGTGATCTGTCCGGGACTTAAGCCCGGAGAGCTGGATATGGGAAATATGAGCCTGGTGATGGATGTGTTTGTCCGTCCTCTGTGGAAAAAGGCGTTTATCAATTCGGCGTCCATGAGCCTTTGCACCACGGTTCTGGGGCTCTGCCTGGCCGGCATCCTGGCCCATATCCGGGTGAAATATGATTTCCCCCTGGCGAAGCTTCTGGACGTGGTCAGCTGGATTCTCATGATCATGCCTTCCTTTATTCTGGCCCAGGGCTGGGTGTTTTTCGCCTCGGGAAACGGCATCGCCCGCTCCTGGCTTCACATCGAGGGAATGAACAATTTCCTGTTCAGTTTTCCGGGACTGGTGACGGTGATGGTGCTGTGTAAATACCCCATGGCCTACGTGGCCATCAAGGCGGCGCTGGAGTGGTATCCCGCCCGCCTGGTCCACGCGGCCAGAATCAACGGCGCCTCCCCCTTGAAGGTCTGGACCAGCGTGCAGCTGCCCCTTTGCATGCCCACGTATTTTTCGGCGGCCATGCTGATTTTTATGGACACGGTGGGAGATTACGGAATGTCCTCCACAATCACGGCGGTCTACTCCTTCCCCACGCTGCCTTACACCATCTACAGCGCCATCTGCTCGTCGCCGGTGCGGTTTGACATGGCGGGGGTGCTGTCCCTCTATCTGGTGGTGATGATCGTGATTGCCATGGCGCTCCAGTTTTACATGATGGGGAGGAAACGCTTCGATTACCTGGGAAGCGGGACCGAGCAGGTGACGCCCAGAAAGACGGGGCCGGCGGCTGCCGCTGTGCTCACGGCAGTCACCGGGGGATTCTGCCTGGTGGCTCTGGGGATTCCCGTGGGATCCAATTTCATCATGTCCTTCTCCGATTCCTTCAGCATCGAGAAATTCCGCTTTACGCTGGCAAACTATCAGAATGTGCTGCAGCTGGACGGGGCGCTTCTGGAGGGCGTGCGCCATTCCCTGAGTCTGGCGGCGGTGGCGGCGGTGATCGGGCTTCTGGTGGGATTTGCGGTGGCCTACATCCTCACCTACTCCCAGTTTAAGCTGAAGCGCCTGATCGACATGCTGACCCTGGTGGCCATGGCGGTGCCGGGCGTGGTGCTGGGCATCGGCTACATTTTTGTGTGGAATCAGAAATGGCTGCAGCCTCTGGGCTTAAATCTCTACGGAAAGCCGTCGATTCTGGTTCTGGCCAGCGTGGCGTCGGCAGTACCCTTAATCAACCGTGTGCTGGTGGGCGGCATGTCCAAGGTTCCCATGGAGCTTCTGACCGCCTCCCAGGTGCAGGGCGCGAGGCTGGGACGGAGGCTTAAAACCGTGCTTTTGCCGCTGCTGCACTCCAGCATGGTATCCGCGGTGCTGGCGGCCTTCGGAGGCAGCGTGTTCAACCTGGCCATCACCACCATTTTGTATCCGCCTAATTTCAGCACGCTGCCGGTGTATATCAGCGACTCCTACAACGATTTAAACTTCGGCTATGCGGCCGCGGCCACCATCGTGGGAGGAACCTTTATCGTGGCGATCATGCTTCTGCTGGAAGTGATTTTAAATATTGGAAAGAGGAACCGGAGTGCAGACCATACTTGAGATTGAGAATGTGAAAAAGAAATATGAGAAGACCCAGGTGTTAAACGGCATCAGCCTGAAGGTGGAGGAGGGTGAGATCATCAGCGTGCTTGGACCCTCCGGCTGCGGAAAATCCACGCTGCTTAGGATTATCGCCGGCATCCTGCCGCTGGACGGCGGCGTGGTGCGCATCCGGGGACAGGAGGTGTCGGGCCCCCATTACAGTCTTCCGGTGGAGAAGCGGGGCATCAATATGGTGTTCCAGGATTTCGCTCTGTGGCCCCACATGAAGGTGGAGGACAACATCACTTACGGGCTGAAGATACAGAAGGTGGACCGGGAGGAGAGCCGCCGGCGGGTGGAGGAGATCGTAGGGCTTCTTCATCTGGACGGTCTTCTGGGGCGGTACCCGGCGGAGCTGTCCGGCGGCCAGCAGCAGCGTGTGGCCATCGCCAGGGCGCTGGTGACAAAGCCGTCCATCGTGCTGCTGGACGAGCCCTTATGTAACCTGGACGTGCAGCTGAGGATCGAGATGCGGACGGAGATGTCCTACCTGTTCCACAAGCTGAAAACCACGGTGTTCCATGTGACCCACGATCCGTCGGAGGCCTTCGCCATGGCCGACCGCATTATCGTTATGAACGGCGGAAAAATCGACCAGGCCGACGATCCGAAGACCTGCTACCTAAAGCCCAGGACAGCCCTTGTGGCCGGGCTTCTGGGGGCGGGAAATGATCTGAAAGACATTTCAATTCTGGAAACCGCAGAGAACGGCGCCTGCCGGATCCAGGTGGGAGAGGAGCAGGTGGAGGGAACTTATTTTCCGGCGCAGGAAAAAGCGGGCGGAGACATTGTATCGGCATCGGAAGAAAAAGCCCGTCCCGGACAGCTCCGTTTCCGCCCCGAGGACGGACGCTGGACTGGTGGGCAGGCGTCGGGAAACTGCTTTAAAGCCAGGGCCGTCCTGTCTTCCTTCGAGGGCGGCTGCTACCGCGTGAAGATGGTGACAGGAAACGGGCAGGAATTTTGCATCATCCACCAGGAGCCGATTCCGGAGCAGACGGAAGGGTATGTGCAGGTGGAAAAGGAGAAGCTCTATGTCTATGAACTCGCTGTTGATTAAAGGCGGATACGGGGAACACGGCCGGAGCTGTTTTCTGTTCCCTTTCGGAAGTGACCGGTACGCCATGCTGGACTGCGGCATTATGGATACGGATCCGTCTCCTTACCCGCAGGTGGAACCGGAGCTGCTGGCGAAAACCGAATATCTGTTTCTGAGCCACTGTCACAAGGATCACAGCGGGGCATTCGGTCATTTCCGGCGGCAGGGCTTCGGAGGCTTTCTGGTGACCACGGCCCCCACTCTGAAATTCGCCGGAATCGATTATGAGAAAACCATTCTCCTGCGGGATCCGGGAGAGGAGATCAGAGAGCCCGTTTCCTTAAAAGACGGGCTCGCTCTCACCTATGGGAGAAGCGGGCACTGCGCCGGAGGAATCTGGATGCATCTGACCGGGCCCATGGGGAGCATTCTCTATTCCGGAGACTATCAGAGGCGGGCGCTGGCCTACCAGACCGACGTGATTGCGGGCCGCCGGGCCGATCTGGCCATCCTGGACTGTGCCCATGCGGAGCATGAGGAAAACGGAGATCTGCTGCGGGCCCGGATGACCGCGCGCGTGGGAGAGATTCTGGGCGAGGGCCGCAGGCTGATCATGCCTCTGCCAAAATACGGGAGAGGACTGGAAATCGTCTGCATGCTGCGCCGGGCCCTTCCCGCGGCGCGGATTGCCGTCGACGACACGTTCCGGCGGCTGACCGGGGAGACGCTGGCGTGGGAGCGCTGGATCCGGCCGGAAGCCGCCGGGCAGCTCCGGCAGTTCCTCGCAGGAGCCCCGGAATGCCGGGAAAACTGGGAAAAGGCCCAGATCCTTCTGCTGGGCGACACGCACCTGGAGAAGGAGGAGAACCGCCGCCTGGTCCGGGAGCAGGTGAAGGCGGGGGCGAAGGTGCTGGTCACCGGGAGAGTAAAACGGGGCAGCTGTACGGAGTCGCTTCTGGAGGAAGGGGCGGCTTTTGCGATGCCGTATCCGCATCATCAGAGCCATGGAGATCTGAGGGAGATGATGGAGGAAAATGAGTTTCGGACGGTGATGGCGTTTCATAGTGGGAGGAAGGAGATTTTTTATAGCGTTTGAGTGAAGATAGGATTCGCAGAGGGCGGGGGCAGACGAAGGCCCTGGAAACTTGAGAGCTCTAGCCGCTCTCAGGTTCCCAGGGCCTTTGTCTGCTTTGCTAAAGTCTGAAAAGATCTTTGTAAAATCCCGGGTAGGAAATGTCCACGCACTCTGCCCCGACGATCTTGGTGGGGCCGTCGGCCAGCAGGCCGAGGACGGCGAAGGTCATGGCGATGCGGTGGTCTAAGTGGCTGTCGATGACGGCCCCGTGCAGCGGCCGACCGCCCCGTATGATCAGGCCGTCGTCGGTCTCGGTGACGTCGGCGCCCATGGCGGTCAGATTGTCGGCCATGATGCGGATGCGGTTGGACTCTTTGACCTTTAATTCAGCGGCGTCGCGGATGACGGTGGTTCCTCTGGCGAAGCAGGCCACGCCGGCTAACATCGGCAGCTCGTCGATGAGCGTGGGGATGATGGCCCCCCCGATGGTGGCGGCGGTCAGCTCGCTGGTTTTTACAAGCAGGTCGGCCACCGGCTCCCCGGCGTTCTCGCGGCGGTTCAGAAGCTCGATGTTTCCGCCCATGCTCTTAAGCACCCGCAGGATGCCGTCGCGGGTGGGATTAATGCCCACGTTTCTGATGAGAAGCTCCGAGTCCGGGACCAGGAGTCCGGCGGCCAGGAAGAAGGCGGCGGAGGAAATGTCCCCCGGAACAGTGATTTTCTGGCCGGAAAGCTCCCTGGCAGGCTGGATGACAGCGGTGGTGCCCTCGGTTCTCACGTCCGCGCCGAAGCCTTTCAGCATCAGTTCCGTGTGGTTTCTGGAGACGTAGGGTTCCGTCACCCGCGTCTCGCCGCCGGCGTAGAGACCGGCCAGCAGGATGGAGGACTTCACCTGGGCGGAGGCCACGGGGGACTGGTAGCAGATCCCGTGCAGACGGCTCCCGCTCACGGCGAGGGGAGCGCAGCCGTTCTGATTGACGCTTTCGATCCTGGCGCCCATCAGGGAGAGCGGCTCCATGATCCGCTTCATGGGGCGTTTCTGGATGGAGGCGTCCCCGGTTAAGGTGCAGTCAAATTCCTGGGCCGCCAGGATGCCGGACATGAGGCGCATGGTGGTGCCGCTGTTTCCGCAGTCCAAGACGTCCGCAGGCCGTCTTAAGCCGTGGAGCCCGTTTCCGCGGACGACGACGCGGGTGTTATCGTTTTCAATCTCCACGCCCATCTGCCGGAAACAGCGGATGGTGGAGAGGCAGTCGGCCCCCTGGAGGAAATTTTCGACTTCGGTGACGCCGGAGGCGATGGAGCCGAACATGACGCTGCGGTGGGAGATGGATTTATCCCCCGGCACGGTCAGCTCGCCCCGGAGATGGTTGGCTTTTTCTATAATCATTTCATTATCCTTTAATCAAAGTGTAGTTGTGTCTCTGCAGGTACATCCACGCCGCCCGCATCTCCTTTTCCTGGTAGAAGGTGATGCGCAGGGCGCCCTCGCCCAGCTCGCGGTTGTGGTTGATGCCGATGTTTTTGATGCTGATGCCCTTGGCGGCCAGGATCACGGAGATCGTGGAGATGGCGCCCGGCTCGTCTAAAATGTCCACGGAGAAGGAGTAGTCCGGCATCACGGAGCCCTTTCCCGAGTCGGCGAAGGAGTTGCGGTAGGTTTTGGACTCGTCGAACAGCCGGAAAATGGCGTCGGAGTCGGAGGACTTCACCTGCTCCAGCACCTCCTGCAGGGAGGCGATGTATTTTTCCAGAATGTCGGCGATGGGGCCGCGGTTGGTCATGCAGATCTGCTCCCACATCACCGGCGACGCGGAGGCGATGCGGGTGATGTCCTTAAAGCCTCCGGCGGCCAGCTGCTTCATCCTCTCGCCGGGAGTGTCGTTTTCCCGCACCAGATTCACCAGGCTGGACGCCACCAGATGGGGCAGGTGGCTGACGGCCGCCACGATGGAATCGTGCTCGCGGTAGTCTAAAACTACAGGGATGGCCCGGATAGCCCCGGCCACGGCGGTGAGCCGCTCCACATCCTCCTTCCGGCTTCTGGCCGTAGGAGTGATGATGTAGTAGGCGTTCTCCAGCAGGTGATCGGTGGCGTTCTCGTAACCGGTCTTTTCTGACCCGGCCATGGGGTGGCCGCCCACGAACACGTCCTCCATCTGAAGCTCCTTCACCTGCTCGTGGATGCTGAGCTTCGTGCTGCCCACGTCGGTGATGAAAGCCCCGTCCTTTAAGAGCGGGCGGATCTTTTTCAGATAGTCAGCGTTAAACTCCACCGGCGTGCACAGGAAAATGATGTCGCACTCCGAGAGCCGCCCGTCGATCCCGTCCAGCACCAGATCCACCACGCCGTCCCGTTTCGCCTGCTCCAGCTTGGAGACCGTGCGCATGTACGCCATGATTTTCGTCCGCGGGTTATCCCGCTTTAAGCCTTTTGCGATGGAGCCTCCGATGAGGCCGAAGCCGATAAATCCGGCGGTCAGGTTTGACATCAGAATTTCCTCCCAGAGAGTTCGGCGTAGGGCTTAAGCTTTGCCGTAAGCTGTTCAAATGCGTCGAAGGTGAGGGACTGGGGCCCGTCGGAGAGAGCCCGCTCCGGGCAGGGGTGCACCTCGATCATCAGCCCGTCGGCGCCGCAGGCGACGGCCGCCTTGGCCAGGGGCTCCACGTAGGCCCGCACGCCGGTGGCGTGGCTGGGATCCACGATGACAGGCAGATGGGTCTTCTGGCGCAGCACCGGCACGGCGCTCAAATCCAGGGTGTTTCTGGTGGCAGTCTCGAAGGTGCGGATGCCGCGCTCGCAGAGCACCACCTGCTCATTTCCCTCGGACATGATGTACTCGGCGGCGTTTAACCACTCGTCGATGGTGGCGGAAAGGCCGCGCTTTAAGAGCACCGGAAGACCGGATTTGCCGGCTTCCTTTAAGAGCTCGAAGTTCTGCATGTTCCGCGCGCCGATCTGCAGCATGTCCACGTACTTCACGGCGGCCTCGATGGCGTGCTCGCTGGTCACCTCGCAGATCACGCGAAGGCCGGTGGCCTCCCTGGCCTCCTGCATGTACTTAAGCCCTTCGATCTCCAGACCCTGGAACGAGTAGGGGGAGGTCCTGGGCTTGTAGGCCCCGCCGCGCAGGAAGGTGGCGCCGGCCTTTTTCACCGCGAAGGCGGTCTCCATAAGCTGGTCCTTATTTTCGATGGCGCAGGGCCCGGCCATGATGGTCAGCGTGTCCGGCCCGATGGAGGTGTTGCCCACGGGGATCGTGGAGTCCTCCGGGTGGAACTTGCGGTTGGAGAGCTTGTAGGACTCGGTGACAGCCACCACCTTGTCCACGCCCTCGGCGATCTCGATGTTGGAGTCGGAAAGCTTTGTCTTGTCGCCCACCACGCCCACGATGGTCACCTGGTCGCCGGTGGATAAATGCACCTGCAGGCCGCGGGAGAGGATCATTTCTTCTACATTCTTGATGGCTTCCTTTGAAGCGCCCGGTTTCATAATAATAATCATAGTAATTCTGTCCCTTTCTTCAGCAATCTATGGGCTATTTTAGAACAGGAGAGGGGGATTGTCAATGCTTTATTGCTTTAAACTTTTAAACATTAACGCAAAAACTGAAATTTTTTGTATATATTGCATATTTATCTTGAAATTTTCGGACAGTTCTAGTAAAATATGCGTATGGACTAAATATAATGTACGGGAGGAATGTATATGAACGTTTATGGAACAAAACAGATCCGTAACGTGGTACTGTTGGGCCACGGCGGCGCCGGTAAGACAACCGCAGCGGAGGCGCTTGCGCTGGTAACCGGAGTCACCAAGAGAATGGGGAAGGTGACTGATGGGAACACCATCAGCGATTATGATAAGGAAGAAATCAAGAGACAGTTTTCTATCTCCACGTCCTTGATCCCGTTGGAGTACAACGGCGAGGACGGCCCGATCAAGATCAATCTGTTAGATACGCCCGGCTACTTCGACTTTGTCGGAGAGGTCGAGGAGGCCATCAGCGTTGCGGACGCGGCGATCATCGTCGTGAACTGCAAGGCCGGCATCGAGGTAGGCACGGAGAAGGCATGGGAGCTGTGCGAGCAGTACGGACTTCCCAGACTGATTTTCGTGACCAACATGGACGACGATCACGCCAGCTTCCGTGAGCTCATCATCAAGCTGGAGAAAAGATTCGGAAGAAAGATTGCTCCCTTCCAGGTTCCGATCCGCGAGAACGAGAAGTTTGTGGGCTTCGTCAACGTGGTGAAGATGAAGGGAAGAAGATTCACCAATTTAAGCGATTACGAGGAATGCGAGATTCCCGAGTACACGAAGAAGAACTTAGGTATCGTCAGAGACGCGCTCATCGAGGCAGTGGCAGAGACCAGCGAGGAGTACATGGAGCGCTATTTCTCCGGCGAGGAGTTCACACAGCAGGAGATTTCCACCGCACTTCGGGAACATGTGATAGATGGAAGCATCGTTCCGGTCCTCATGGGATCCGGCGTCAACGCACAGGGCTTCAGCCACCTGCTGCAGGCCATTGACAAGTATTTCCCGTCACCGGACAAATACGAGTGCGTGGGTGTGGACGTTTCCACCGGCGAGCGCTTTGTGGCCAAGTACAACGACGACGTGAACCTGTCCGCGAGAGTATTTAAGACCATCGTGGATCCGTTCATCGGAAAATATTCGCTGATGAAGATCTGTACCGGAACCTTAAAGCCGGACAGCACGATCTACAATGTAAATAAAGACGCGGAGGAGAAGGTGGCGAAGATTTACGTCCTCAGAGGCAAGGACGCCATCGAGGTTCCGGAGCTTAAGGCCGGTGATATCGGCGCGGTTGCAAAGCTCACCGTGACCCAGACCGGCGACACCATGGCGGTGCGCACGGCTCCCATCGTTTACCACGCTCCGAAGATTTCCGTGCCTTACACCTACATGAGCTATTCCGCGAAGACCAAGGGAGACGAGGACAAGGTATCCAGCGCGTTAGCGAAGCTGATGGAGGAGGATTTGACCCTTAAGGCGGTCAACGATTCCGAGAACCGCCAGTCCTTACTCTACGGTATCGGCGACCAGCAGCTTGAGGTGGTTGTGAGCAAGCTGCAGAACAGATATAAAGTGGAAATCGAGTTAAGCAAGCCGAAATTTGCGTTCCGCGAGACCCTCAAGAAGAAAGTGGAGGTCCAGGGCAAGCACAAGAAGCAGTCCGGCGGACATGGCCAGTACGGCGACGTCAAGATGGAGTTCGAGCCCTCCGGCGATCTGGAGACTCCCTACATCTTCGAGGAGAGAGTGTTCGGCGGCGCGGTTCCGAAGAACTACTTCCCGGCGGTTGAGAAGGGAATCCAGGAGTGCGTGCAGAAGGGCCCGCTGGCAGGATATCCCGTGGTAGGACTCAAGGCCACCCTGGTGGACGGCTCCTATCATCCGGTGGATTCCTCCGAGATGGCGTTCAAGATGGCCGCGACCCTGGCCTTCAAGAAGGGCTTCATGGAGGCAAACCCGGTGCTCTTAGAGCCCATCGCATCCCTTAAGGTGACGGTTCCGGATAAGTTCACCGGCGACGTCATGGGCGATCTGAACCGCAGAAGAGGCCGCGTGCTGGGAATGAACTCCGATCACCACGGCAAACAGATCATTGAGGCCGACGTTCCCATGTCTGAGCTCTACGGCTACAACACGGACCTGCGCTCCATGACCGGCGGAATCGGTATCTATGAGTACGAGTTCAGCCGTTACGAGCAGGCGCCCGGCGATGTGCAGAAGCGCGAGGTGGAGGCGAGAGCCAACAGCGGCGACGAGTAAATGTAAGTAAATTTCATATGGACGCCGTGTCCGGCAGCAGATCAGAGAGGTCTGCTGCCGGATTTTTTTCGTAAAAATAAATAAAGAGATTGAAAGTCCTCTGCGTTTGATGTATACTTTAAACAAAAAACGAAAGGTAGGACGTAGGATGTTATATCGGAGAGCAAGAGACATGCAGCCCACCCCCATCGAACACTGCATGGGCGGCGAGGGAACGGTTCTGATGGAGAAGCTTCTGGATGCCCCGGCAGAGATGCTGGGCAAGGGCCGTGCCTATGTGAGACATACCATCCGTCCCGGCGTTTCCATCGGCAGTCACACCCACGAGCACGAGATGGAGACCATGGTGGTGGTGAGCGGGAGAGCGAGACACGTGATCAACGGGGAGGAGCAGCTTCTGGAGGCGGGAGACATCATCGGGGCCATGCCCGGCGACACGCACCAGATCGAATGTCTGGGGGACGAGCCCCTGGTGGTCATCGCACAGGTACTCTACGAGTGAGGGACGAGGGAGGAATTTGCAGGATGGAGAGATTAAAAAGCAGTATTCTGGATTCATTTTCACAGGTTGACCGGGAGCAGGCGGACGCCCTTCTTGCTGAGGAGGCGGCGAAGAGCCGGAGAAAAATCGTCGTTCTGGACGATGATCCCACCGGCGTGCAGACGGTTCACGGGGTATCGGTCTACACGGACTGGAGCGTGGAGAGCATACGGGAAGGCTTTGCCGAGGAGAACAAGCTGTTTTTCATCCTCACCAACTCCCGCGGCCTCACGGTGGAGCAGACCACACGTGCGCACCGGGAGATCGGGGAGCGGGTGGACCAGGTGGCGAAGGAAACCGGCTGGGATTACCTGATCATCAGCCGCGGCGACTCCACGCTGCGGGGACATTATCCGCTGGAGACGGAGCTTCTAAAGGAGGAGGCCGAGAAGGCCAACGGCTGGAGCATGGACGGCGAGATCATCTGCCCCTATTTTAAGGAGGGCGGCCGCTTTACCATCGGCAACGTGCACTATGTAAAGTACGGCGACGAGCTGGTGCCGGCAGGGGAGACCGAGTTCGCCGGGGACAAGACCTTCGGCTACACCTCCTCCAATCTTAAGGAGTACGTGGAGGAGAAGACGAAGGGGGCCTTCAAAGCTTCGGACGTGGTGAGTATTTCCCTCGAGAGTATCCGGGCCATGGACATCGATGGAATTACCGCCCAGCTCATGGCGGTTCAGAATTTTAATAAGGTGATTGTGAATGCCATTGACAACAGCGATGTGAAGATTTTCTGCATCGCCCTCTACCGGGCCCTGGCGCAGGGAAAGCATTTTACATACAGGACCGCGGCGGCCTTTGTGAAGGCCATGGGCAATATAAGCGACAAGCCGCTTCTCTCGAGGAAGGAGATGGTGACGCTGACCTCCGCAAACGGCGGCATTGTGGTCATCGGCTCCCACACGAAGAAGACCACCATGCAGTTCGAGGAGATGAGCAAGATCCCGGGACTGGTGACCATGGAGATGGACTCCGATCTGGTGCTGGTGGAGGGAGCGCTGGAGCAGGAGGTAAAGCGCATCGTGAACGAGTGCGCACGCCTCATCACTGAGGGGAAGACCGTGGCCGTCTACACGAAGCGAAAGCTCCTTGTGGTGGAGAACGACACGAAGGAGGATGCTCTGGTGCGCTCCGTGAAGATTTCCGACGCCGTGCAGTCGGTGGTGGGGACGCTTCCCGTGACGCCGGCCTTCGTGGTGGCAAAGGGCGGCATCACCTCCAGCGATGTGGGCACAAAGGCCCTGCAGGTGAAGCGCGCCACGGTGCTGGGACAGATCCGGCCCGGCATTCCTGTGTGGCAGACGGGGAAGGAGAGCCGCTTCCCGGGCACGCCCTATGTCATTTTTCCCGGCAACGTGGGAGAGGTGGAGACGCTTAAGGAGGCCGTGGAGATTCTGATGGGAAAATAGCCGTCTGAATCAACATAGACAAAAAACTTCCCGATAAATATTTAACAATGCTGCAAAGTGCACAAAAAAATATCTAAATATAGGGAATTTTGGATAATGAAAATCCGTGCACTTTGTAGTATCATATCTTTATGAAGTTTTAACGTAGGATGTTAAACATCCTACGTAGGATGAAAAGAGACAGAAAAACAAAATCATCAAGAGGAAAATGGAGGTAAAAGTGATGAAAGTTGGTCTTATCTACACCAGCACCACGCCGGAGCTGATCCAGACGGTGGAGGATGAGGTGAAGAAGCAGCTGGGCTCCGATGTGGAGATGTACAGCCTGGAGGACGCCAGCATTCTGGCCGATGTGAGAGATGCCGGCTATGTGACGGCGGCTCCGGCGGCGAGACTCATCGGCATGTATATGAAGGCAGTGGAGGAGGGCGTCGATGCGATGCTCAACTTATGCTCCTCTGTGGGCGAGGTGGCCGACTGTGCGCAGGATGCAGCCAGATATCTGGGCGTGCCGATCGTGCGCGTGGACGAGGAGATGTGCCGCGAGGCGGTGAGAAAGGGAACAAAGATCGCCGTCATGGCCACGCTGCCCACGACGCTGGAGCCGACAAAGAACACGGTTCTTCGTGTGGCGCGGGAGATGGGGAAGAAAGTGGAGCTCATCGACGCGCTGGTAGAGGGAGCGTTCGGTCTGGACCAGGAACAGTTTAAGGAGAAGATGTCCGCGAAGGCTGCCGAGGTGGTGGATGAGGCTGACGTGATTCTGTTTGCCCAGGGCTCCATGGCGTACTGCGAGGAGTACATCGCAGAGAAATACAACAAGCTGGTGCTTTCCAGCCCCAGATTCGGCGCGGCGGCCTTAAAGGAGGCTCTCATTGCCAAGGGAACCATCGCCCGCTGACAGATGGATTGCAGCTATGGTACAGAAACCGCCCGGCGAGCGGGGACGGTTTTCGTATAAAACAAATCAAAGTTTATTTATGGAGGAATGAAACATGAGAAAGACATTCGCACTGTTAATGACAGCAGCCGTTGCAAGCTCCCTTCTGGCAGGATGCGGCGGTTCTTCAGGCACAGCTGCCACCACGGCGGCACCGGCAGCTGATACCGCAACTGAGGCGGCGGCAGAGGGCGGCGAGGCGGCCGTTACACCGGCAGCGGACGCTGTGGTACTGAAGCTCGGCTACTCCACCAACGAGGAGGATCCCAGAGCAAAGGCTGCTGCGGAGTTTAAGAAAGAGGTGGAGGAGAAGACCGGCGGTTCTGTGATCGTCGAGACCTATCCGTCCGGACAGCTGGGAGCAGATGCGGCTCTTATTGAGGCTATGGCACTGGATTCCGGTACCGTTGATATTATCATCACCGACGCAAGCAACTTTGCCACCTACGAGCCGAAGATGGGTATTTCCGCACTTCCGTTCCAGTTCTCCGATTTCGAGGAGGCATGGGCCTTCATGGACAGCGACATCGAGAAGGAGGCGGAGGACCTTCTGCTTGAGCAGAACATGAGAGTTCTGGCACATTACTGCAATGGCTTCCGATGTGTGACCACCTCCGACGTGGCAGTTGAGAGCCCGGCAGATATGAAAGGCCTTCTGATCCGTACACCCGAGAACCCGGCTATCATGGCTGCCATGACCGCCATGGGCGCAAACCCGCAGCCGCTGGCATTCTCCGAGTTATACCAGGCGCTTCAGCAGGGTACATACGACGCACAGGAGAACCCGATCCCGGTTATCTACAGCAACAACTTATTTGAGGTTCAGAAGTACCTCTCCGTGACCAATCACATTTACTCCGGCATGTGCTTCACCATCGCGGAGACCTCCTGGAACAAGATGTCTGAGGAGCAGCAGCAGATCGTAGCCGATGCGGCGGTTGCCTCTGCAGAATTCAACCGTGAGCTCAACAAGCAGCAGACCGAGGACTACATCACCGAGCTTGAGGCCAAGGGCATGACCATCATCGAGCCTGACCTGGCTCCGTTCGTGGAGGCCACCTCCGGCGTAGCCGAGAGCATGAGAGATACCTACGGCGATATGCTTGACCGCCTGAACGAGTGGAAAGAGAGCCGTTAGTCTTTTGCGGTATAAAAAGGGTTAAAGAATGAGAAAGGGCGGCGGGCGCAAACCAGTGTTTCGCCTGCCGCTTTTTATGAGGTAAGGAGGATTTTATGCGTAAGTTACAGTCCGTCATTGACCGGGTGGCAACGTTTATCGCGGCGGTTATGTGCGCGGTGATGATGACCATTCTGATCGTGAACATTATTTTACGCTATACGCCGGGGATCGGCGGCTTCTCCTGGTATATGGAGAGCTCCCAGTATCTGAATGTCTGGTCCATGCTGATTGCATGCATCGCGATTTCCGTGCGGACCGAGCATCTGAAGGTAAACCTTGCTGAGGACATGGCGAGGGGTGTGGGAAAGAAAGTAGTGAAAATTATTGTGGCAATCTTCAACATCCTGTTTTTCATCGGTATGGCATACGGCACCTACCTGCTGGCGACAAAGGCCAGACAGACCGTGTCCACCATGCCCATGTTCAAGATGGCACAGGTGTACTGGATGCTGCCCATCACGTCGGTCTTAAGCGCCATTTCCGTGGCCATCGGACTGGCGGTGGACTTAAGTGATATGAATGGTAAGGAGGAGGAGAAGGCATGATCGCACTGCTGCTGATTACATTTTTTGTACTGCTTGCTCTCGGTGTGCCGATTGCCATGTCTCTCGGCCTCGCATCTATGGCAGGCATCCTGTTTCTGGACGGAGGAAGCATGGTTTCCGTCGGACAGAGAATGTTTGAGGGTATGAACTCATTTGCCCTCTTAGCGATTCCGCTCTATACCTTTGCGGGATTTACCATGAGTAAGGGCGGTATTTCCGACCGCTTAATGGGCTTCTGTTATTCCCTGGTGGGACGCTTCACCGGCGGTCTGGCCCACGTGAACGTACTTTCCAGTATGATTTTCGCAGGTATTTCCGGTTCTGCGGTGGCTGATACCGCGGGCGTCAGCGGCATGATGATGCCGGAGATGGTGAAGAAGGGCTACAGCAAAAAGCTGACCGTGGCGGTAACGGCTATTTCCTCCACCATCGGTATCATTATCCCGCCCAGCATTCCCATGGTGGTAATTGCCGGTATCCTGGGCATCTCCACCGGTAAGCTGTTCATGGGCGGTATTCTTCCGGGTATTCTGCTCGGTATCGCGCAGATGATCGTTTCCTACTTCCTGGCGAAGCGCGAGGGCGTTCCGAAGGAGGAGGAGAAGTTCGACATGAAGGTGTTCTTAAAATACGCCTGGGGCTCTTTCCCGGCGCTCCTCATGCCGATCATTATCGTGGGAAGCATCACCACCGGTATCGTTTCCCCGACGGAGGCCGGAGCCATCGCTGTGGCGTACGGACTGATCGCCGGAGGACTGGTTTACAAGGAATTAAAATGGCCGGATATCAAATTCGCGTTCTGTGAGACGGTCAAGACCAGCGGCAAGATTTTCCTGGTCATCGGTACGGCGAAGCTGTTCACCGTCATGCTGACCACCGCAGGCTTCGACAAATGGGTGGCCAGCACGATGTTAAGCGTCACCACAGACCCGACGCTGATCCTTATTTTAATCCTGCTTATATTCTTTATCGTGACCATGTTCATGGAGTCCATCGCGACCCTGACGCTGTTCATGCCGATCATTTATCCGATCGCGACCTCCGTCGGTATCGATCCGACCGTCATGAGCGTGCTGATCACCGTCGTGATCGGCGTCGGCCTGGTGACTCCGCCGGTGGGCATGTGCATCTATGTGGCATGTGACCTGATGGACATGAGAGTGGGACAGGTTATGAAGACACTGATGCCTTATCTGGCAGCGACCTTTGTTGTCATTGCACTGCTTATCGCGTTCCCGCAGTTCATCCTGTGGCCCGCAAGCTTCGTGTAAACACAGCGAAAATGGCCTGATTCATTGACAGCTTCTCGACTTAAGGGTAAAGTGGATATAAGAAAGAAAACGAAGGGAGAAGAATATGTCAAAAGAAGGTTCGATTTTAAGCACATCGCTGCAGAATAAGTCTGTGGTGGAGAATATAATTGATAAGATAATCTCTGCGATCATCGCTGGCGAGCTGGCTCCGGGAGACCAGCTCCCCACGGAGATCGAGCTGTGCCGGGATCTGGGTGTGGGAAGAAACTCGGTCCGCGAGGCGATCAAGAAGCTGGAAGCCTACGGCGTCGTCTATATAAAGCGGGCGGAGGGAACCTTTGTCAGCGAGACATACAGCCAGAAGATGCTGGATCCCATGCTTTACGGCCTGATTCTTCAGAAGAAGAGCTGGGGAGATTTAATCGGCCTTAGAAGCGTCATTGACATTGGAACGCTTCACGTGGTGATGAGCCGCGAGCTGGACGAGGAGGACCGGGAGGAATTTCACCGGATTCTGGAGGAGATGGAGAGAAGCCTTAAGAAGGAGAGCCCGTCGGTGGACGAGATCATCGACGTGGACATGAGGTTCCACATGGCCATCGCCAGGGCTACGAAGAATGAGCCGGTGGTGAACATTACCGAGTACATCACCAGGATCACCCTTCCCTCCAGAAACGCCACGGTGCGCCGGATCCTGGAGACGCCGGGCGAGACGGAGAATTTCCTGGAGCTGCACAGGCAGATGGTAGAGATTATCGAGAAGAAGGACTACTCCCGGGTGGATGAAGTGGTCATGGACCACTATGTGTATTGGAAAGAGAGTAAATAGGAGACAAACATGAAGAAAGTGCTGATTTCAGTTGCGCCGGTTTCGGCGGCTGATATTTTGAATAATCCTATTGCCATCGCGAAGGATGTGATCGCCTGCAGCAAAGCCGGGGCGAGCATGGTGCACCTGCATGTCAGGGATCTGAACGGCCAGCTGACGCCGGATCTGTCCCTGGTGAAGGAGACCGTGGAATATATAAAGTCCGGATGCGATATCGTTATCCAGATTTCCACCGGCGGCGTTTCCAACTTAACGATTGAGGAGCGCTGCGCCCCTGTGTTTGCCGACTGGGTGGAGGCGAACTCCTTAAACGTCGGCTCCGTGAACCTGGGGGATGCGGTCTATAAAAACCCCATCGATGAGGTCCGCTACTGTGTGGACCAGATCATAAAGAACCGCAAGATCCCGGAGATCGAGGTATTTGAGATCGGCATGATCCGCACGGTGAAGGAGTTAAGCCTTCAGTACGAGTTTGTGAAGCCGATTCTCTTCAGCATTGTGCTGGGCCATATCGGAGCGGCACCCGCGACGGTGGGGACGTTAAAGCTCATGATCGACGCCCTCTATGAGAATTTCCCCAACAGGGAGGACGTTCTCTGGGGCATCACCCATGCGCACAGGGAGGATTTTGAGATCGTGAAGGCGGCTCTCGACATGGGCGCATCCACGGTGAGGATCGGGTTTGAGGATAGCAATTACTTAAATCCGACCACCCAGGTGGACTGCAATCTGCCTCTCGTCAGAGAGGTGGCGGACATCATCAAGTCAAAGAACATGATGCCCGCGACGCCCGACGAGGTCAGGGAGATGCTTCACATCTACAGAAAGAGATAACATAAACATCAGGAGGTGAAAGAGATGGTTACCATTCAGGGAAACCGCTTTATGTCCGATTTCGAGGCTAAGAAGGCCATGATCGAGATCGGACGCAGGATGGACCAGAAGGGGTATTCCATTGCTGGGGACGGCAGCTTAAGCGTCCGCACCGGCCCTAATGCCATCTGGATCACCACCGCCGGAGCGGACAAGGGAAATCTGACCCAGGATATGTTCGTGAAGGTGGGGATGGACGGAAAACAGGTAATGAGCGCCAGGAGTAAGGAGCTTCCCGGGGAGCTTTCCTGGCATCTTAAAATTTACCAGGAAAAGCCGGAGGTGAAGGCCGTCCTGCAGGCGTACCCGCCCGCGGCCAACGCAAGAGCCATAAAAGGCCAGGCGATGGCGGCGGCTTCCTATACGGGCGCGGTGCAGAGGCTGGGCGCGGTTCCCGTCGTCTGCGCGGCGGAGCAGATCGGCCAGGCGGTCCGGACAGGCTTCGGCGCGCTGGCGGCCGCCGCGGGCTGCATCGCCTGGGGGGAGACTCCCCTGGAAGCGTACCATTTTGTGGAGGCCATGGAGTATCACGCGGTGATGGATGCCTGCCTGGCCGGCGCAGGAGCCGGAAATGCGTTCTCTGGCGGCGGCTGTCTTGCGGGCGCTCAGACGGCGGAGGTTGCTGGAACGTTTAAGGGAGTGACTGCGCTGGTGCGGCCCGGTGACCCGGTGAATGCGGCGGCGGCAAAACCGCTGGAAGACCGGGCGGCTCCGGAGACTCCGGTCACCACGGCCATGCTGTTTGCTCCGGCTGCACCGGTGACGCCGGGCCCGGAGGAGAGAGGCATCGCGCAGACCGCCATCCGGCCCAAGGATTCGGTGATGGCCGGCGTGGTCACGGGATCGCATCTGGCCCCGGTTTTCCGGGCAGAAGAGGCCCCATCCCCGGCGGCGGCTGTCCCACGGGCAGTGGATGAGCCCAAAGGCAACGTGATGGCAGAAGTGGTGCGGCGCGTGGCGTCGAAGCTATAAAGTCTATACCTGTAAAAGGAGAGGGAAGACGTGGATATTAGTTCAAGAGAGTTAGAGATGATCGTCAAGCAGGTGGTGGCCGGCCTCCAGGGCGGCGCGGTTTCCCAGGCGGGAAGCGCCTCCCAGCCGGTGAAGAGCCCGGGACTCTCTGAGGTGGTGTACGGCGGCGCGGCAGCGGCGGCTCCGGTCAGATCCGGAGAGTACGGCGTATTTGACCGCGTGGAGGACGCCATCGAGGCAGCCTACAGGGCGCAGAGAGACTACGTGACGAATTATAAGATATATGACAGACAACGGATCATCGAGGCCATCCGCAGGACGGCGAGGGAAAATGTGGAGACCCTGTGCCGGATGATTGTGGAGGAGACGAAGATGGGCCGCTACGAGGACAAGCTGGAGAAGCATCTGGCTGTCATCAATAAGACCCCCGGTCCGGAGTGCCTGACCACAGAGGCACAGTCGGGAGATTCCGGTCTGATGATCGAGGAGTACGCGCCCTTCGGCGTCATCGCCTCCATCACCCCGACCACCAACCCGACGGAGACCATTATCAACAACACCATCAGCATGATTGCGGGCGGCAATTCCGTGGTGTTCAACGTACACCCGAAGGCCAAACATGTCTCCGCATACTGCTTACAGCTGTTAAATAAGGCCATTGTGGACGCGGGAGGCCCCGCGAACCTCATCACGATGGCGAAAGAGCCCACCATGGAGAACGTGGACAAGCTGGCGGCCAGCCCCAGGATCCGTCTGATGGCCGGAACCGGCGGCATGGGCATGGTGAACGCGCTTCTGCGCTCCGGAAAGAAGACCATCGGAGCCGGCGCCGGAAACCCGCCTGTCATCGTGGACGAGACTGCCGACGTGAAGCTGGCGGCCCGTGAGATCTACAAGGGCGCGTCCTTCGACAACAATATTCTCTGCTTTGCGGAGAAGGAAGTATTTGTCGTGAACGACGTGGCCGACGGATTCATCCACAATATGATAAGCGAGGGCGCCTATAAGCTGGAAGGAAACCAGGTAAGCCAGCTCTTAAACACGGTGTTTAAGAGAGACGCGAAGGGAAATTACGACGTAAATAAGGACTGGGTCGGCAAGGATGCCCACTTGATGCTGGAGGCCATGGGAATCCGGGATCACCGCAATACCAGGCTGATCATCTGCGAGGTTCCTGCGGATCACCCGTTCGTGACCGTGGAGCAGCTGATGCCGGTGCTCCCCATCGTCCGCTGTCAGAGCTTCGACGAGGCCGTGGAGCTGGCCGTGGAGGCGGAGCATGGAAACCGCCATACCGCATCCATCTTCTCCAAGGATGTGGATCACATGACCCGGTTCGCCCGGGTGATCGAGACCACGATCTATGTGAAGAACAGCGCGACGCTGGCGGGCGTGGGAATCGGCGGCGAGGGACACACGACCATGACGATCGCAGGCCCCACCGGCGAGGGAATCACCTGTGCGAAGAGCTTCACCAGGCGCAGACGCTGCATGCTGGCTGAAGGCGGATTGAGAATTATTTAATTACAGGAGGTAATAGAAAATGGCAGCAATAGGCTTTATTGAGACAAAGGGATTAGTTGGAAATATTGAGGCGACCGATGCGATGCTTAAGGCCGCCGACGTGGAGTTCGTGGGTTCCGATACCATCGGTGCAGGACTGGTGACCGTAGTTGTGACCGGAGAGGTCGGCGCAGTGAAGGCCGCCACCGAGGCCGGCGCAGAGGCCGCCGCGAAGGTAGGAGAGCTGGTATGCGTGCACGTGATTGCAAGACCTCACAGCGATCTGGCCAAGATCCTTCCGAAAAAGGGTCCGGCAGTAAAGTAAGAGACTTTATCCATCTGAAAGGAGAGAATGAAAAATGGCAGTAGAGAAGATCGAAGGTGCAAAATTACAGGCATTGGGAATGATAGAGACATACGGGCTGACCGCCAGCATGGAGGCCGCCGACGCGATGCTTAAAGCCGCCGACGTGGAGCTGGTGGGCTGCGAGAAGATCGGTGCAGGCCTTGTGACCGTCATGGTACAGGGCGATGTCGGCGCGGTGAAGGCGGCGACGGAGGCAGGCGTCGAGGCAGCGTCCCGCATCGGCGAGTGCGTATCCGTACACGTGATTCCGAGACCCCACGGAAGTGTCGGTCTGGTTCTTCCGACCCTTAAATAAAATCCATGATTTATCATAACGTTTCACAGGAACAGATCGTTACACTGGTACTGGAAGCCGTAAAAAAGGTGCTGGCGAAGCCGGAGACCATCCCCACGGGGATCTCCGTCCGCCACATCCATCTGGAGAGACGCCATGTGGAGGCCCTGTTCGGGCCGGGCTATCAGCTCACATTCAGAAAGGCATTAAGCCAGCCGGGGCAGTTTGCCGCCGAGGAGACGCTGGATATCATCGGCCCGAAGGGAACCATCAAAAACGTGCGCATTCTGGGCCCGGAGCGCCCGGACACACAGATTGAGGTGGCTTACTCCGACGCGAGAAAGCTGGGGGTAAAGGCTCCGGTGCGGGCGTCGGGCGACATTGAGGGTACGCCCGGCATCTGCCTGTCCGGCCCCGCCGGCATCGTAAACGTGGAGAAAGGCGTCATCATCGCAGACCGCCACATCCACATGACGCCGGAGGACGCGGCGCGCTTCGGGGTAAGCGATGGGGAGCTGGTGGCTGTGAAGATCGAGGGCGTAAAGTCGGGGATTATGGAAAACGTAATCATCCGCGTCAGCGACAGATACCGTCTGGATTTCCACATCGACACAGATGACGGCAACGCGTTTATGATGAGCCAGGGCCAGGAAGTAACGCTTATAAAGAAGCAGGACGGACAGTAAAGGAGTAAGAGAGATGATTCTTGGTACTGTGGTAGGAACCGTGGTTTCCACAAGAAAAATGCAGAATCTGGTGGGATACAAACTGCTTCTGGTGGAGCCGTATTACGGTGACAAAAAAGATATACTCGTGGCCGGTGACACCATCGGCGCCGGCATCGGCGAGATGGTTCTGGTCACGACGGACGAGACAACACAGCATGCCGTGGACCGGCCGGCTCCCATCGACGCCTTCATCGTGGGCATCGTGGATTCCGAGCCGATCATGGGCAAGTAACGAAAATGTGAGGATTTGAGACATGAGAATAGTTATTATCGGCAGTGCGGCCGCCGGGGTTCCGGCGGCGTCAAGAATTGCCCATGGCGACAGAAATGCGCAGATCACCGTGTACGAGAAAAGCCCGTTTTTCTCCTGCGGCTCCTGCGGACTTCCTCACTATCTGGGCAACCCGAAAAGCGATCTCGCTGCCGCCATCAACCGGAAATCTGAGGAGCTTAAGCGGGAGGGCGTGGACGCCAGGCTCTGCCATGAGGTCGTGGACATCGATCCCGTGAGAAAACAGCTCACGGTCTGTGACGGACAGACGGGGCAGACCTTTGTGGACAGCTACGACAAGCTGGTGGCGGCCACAGGCTCCCGCAACATCATCCCGCAGGTTCCCGGTTCTGACAAAATGGGCGTGCACGTGCTTAAATCGGTGGGCGATCTCATTTTCCTTAAGGAATTTACAAAGACGCCGTTCGTGCACAACATCGCTGTTCTGGGCGGAAATTTTGCCGGCCTGGAGATTGCCAAGGCGTTTATGAAGCTGGGGCGCTCCGTGCGGATCATCGAGAAAGAGCAGAAGCTTCTCCCCGCCTTTGACCGGGAGGTTTCCGACCGGATCGAAAAGGAGCTGGAGGCAAGGGGAGTGACCCTGTGCCTGGGTGAGACGGTGCGCGGGTTTACCGGCCGCACCTACATCGAGAAGGTGCAGACAAACCGGGGGAATTATGACTGCGACCTGGCGGTGGCGGCCATCGGCGTGAAGCCAAACACGGAGCTTCTGGCGCGCATCGGCGCGGCGTTAGATGAGACCGGGGCCGTGATCATCGACGGCGGGCTGCAGACCTCCGTGAAGGATGTCTACGCCGTGGGCGACTGTGCGAGAATGAGAGAGCAGGGGCTCAGGAGCTCCTCCTTAAAGATGGACGATCTGGAGATTGCCCGCACCGGCCTCACGGAGACGGAGGCGAAGCAGCGGGGGATCAGAGTGAAATCGGCCATGGCGTCCGCCTACGACCGGCCGGGCATCTGCCCGGATCCGAATCTGGTGACAGTTAAGCTGGTGTATGACGCTTCCAGCCGCCGGATTCTGGGCGCGCAGGCCTGGGGCCGCAAGCATGTGACCGACCGGATCAACGCCATCGCGGTGGCAATCCACGCGGGGATGACGCCGGAGCAGCTGGGCCAGGTGGATTTCGTCTATTCCTCCTCCGTTTCCTCCATCTGGGATCCGATCCAGGTGGTCTGCAACGAAGCCCTGTAGGGAGGCGTGCATATGGGAGCAGAGAGAATTAATGCGGTAAAGACCAGTTTCTTCGGGAAGGGAGCCTTAAGTCTTCTCCCGGCAGAGCTTAAAAAAATGGGCATCCGCCGCGGGCTGATCGTGACGGACCGGTTTTTATACGAGACAGGAGCGGCGGACCGGGTGGGGCGCGCGCTTCTGGATGCGGGCGTGGAGTACGCCATCTATTACCAGGTGAAGCCCAATCCGACCATCGACGTGGTCAACGAGTGCATCGACGCGGCCAGAGGGCTGGGCGTGGACGTTCTGGTGGCTGTGGGCGGAGGCTCCGCCATCGACACGGCCAAGGCGGTCAGCATCGTGGTGGCCAACGGCGGGAGCGTGGAGGACTATGAGGGAGTGAATAAATCCTCCCGCGCGGGCATTCCCATCGTGGCGGTGAATACCACGGCGGGAACCGGCTCGGAGGTGACCTCCTTTTACATCGTCACCGACCCGGAGAAGCATTCCAAGATGGCCATGGTGGACGCCAACTGCATGGTCAGCATTGCCGTCAACGACATCGATTTCATGATGAGCATGCCGCCGAAGCTGACGGCGGCCACCGGGATGGACGCGCTGACCCACGCCATCGAGGCGGTGCTGGCGAAGGGGGCGACGCCTCTGACGGATAAGGACGCCTGCTGGGCCATCGAGGTGATTGCACAGAATCTCCCGCGGGCCGTGGCAGACGGCAGCTGCGAGGAGGCCAGAACCATGATGGCCTATGCGGAGAATGTGGCGGGGATGGCATTTTCAAATGCCGGGCTGGGGATGGTTCACGCCATGGCCCACGCCCTGGGCGGTCACTATAACCTTCCCCACGGCGTCTGCAACGCGGTGCTCCTCCCCTATGTGCTGGAGTTCAACGGGCGGTCGGCCGAGGTGCGCCGGCGCTTTGTGAAGATCGCCAGGGCGCTTCACCTGCCGGAGAGCGTGTGCGGATGCGAGCAGGCGTCTTTTAAGGCCTCCGTTGAGGTCATCCGGCAGATTTCAAAGCTGGTGGGGATTCCGGGAACCCTTGGGGAGCTTGAAACGGTGGATCCCGCGGATTTCGAGGCGCTCGCGAGGCTGGCGGTGAAGGACACCTGCATGGGCGACAACCAGATCACGGCGACGGTACCGGAGGTTATGGAGGTCTATGCAAGGGCATACCGGGGGAATTAAGAAGTGTGAGAACAGAAGACAGACGGCGTGCGCCGGAGCCAGAGAGGGCTGCGGGCGTGTGCGGTCTGTTTTTTGTTCCCTGTTTATTGGCGGGTGATGTCCGTGCCGGCGGGGGAGTGCGTCCGGTGCACACATTTTTAAGGTATTGATGTGTCCCCGGGGAATGTGCCCCGGTGCAGAGATTTCATGTGGCGCGCGCAGAGATTTTCATGTATAATCGGATTGGAATAAATTCAGAATGAAAACGAAGGGGATGTACCATGGAAAATAATATGACGCAGGGAAGGGAATGGAAGGCCATCCTTCTGTTTTCCCTCCCGGTGGCAGGCTCTTACCTGCTTCAGATCCTTTACAATATATCGGACAGCATCATTGTCGGGAATTTTGTGGGGCCGGACGCCCTGGGGGCTGTGGGGCTCACCAGCGCCATGACCTGGCTGCTGGTCAATTTCTGCGTGGGGCTGGGAAACGGAACCAACATCGTCATCTCCCAGTATTTCGGCGCGGGCCGGAAGAAGAGCATCGAGAAGGCCATCGGCGGCGCGTACGCCGTCGCGGCGGCGACGGCTCTGGTGCTGACGACCATCTGTTTCCTGGCGGCGGGGCCGGTGATCGAGGGCTTTCTGCAGACGCCGCCGGAGATGAGCGGGGAGAGCAGGAGCTATTACTGCATCTACAGCACGGGTCTGATTTTTCAGTTCATATATAACGTGACCTATGGAATTTTGCGGGCCCACGGGGATTCCAAGGGCGGACTGATTTTCCTGTTCCTGTCGTCGGTGATGAATGTGTTCCTCGACCTTCTGCTGGTGGCGGTGATTCCCCTCGGCGTGGCGGGGGCGGCTGTGGCCACGGTGGCCTCCCAGGCGGTTTCCGCAGGGGCCAGCCTTCTGTATCTCAGAAAGTATTTCCCGCACCTCTGGCCGCGGTCTGATTTCTTTAAAAACTGCCGGAAGGAGGCGGCGCAGGTGGTGCGCTTAAGTGTCCCGCTCATTATCCAGAGCAGTATCACGGCGGGCGGATTTGTGGTGCTCCAGCGCCTGGTGAACAGCTTCGGGCCGGCCAGCATCCAGGGATATGCGGCTATGCAGAAGGTGGAGCAGATCGCCTACATCCCGGCCAATGCGTTCAACATGGCCATGGGAAGCTTTGTGGGACAGAATATCGGCGCCCGCATGCTGGATCGTGTGGAGCGGGGCTTTAACGCCACCATGAAGATGGGCGGCGTCAGCACCATCGTGCTGGCGGCGGTGGTCATCGCGTTCGCGACACCGGTGCTGCAGATGTTCAACATCTCGGGCGACGCGCTGCTTCGCGGGCGGGAGCACCTCTACATACTGATGGTGTGTTCGATTTTCAACTGCATTTCCAGCGTGTCCTCGGGACTTTTGCAGGGCGCGGGGGACGTGAAGCCCCCGGCGGTGGCCGGGTTCGTGAATCTTCTGGTGCGCGTGGGATCGGCGTATCTCATGGCTGGGACCTTCGTGGATTTCAGAAGCATTTACGTGAGCATTCCGTTTTCCTGGGGCGCGATGTGCGCGATTAACTATTTCAGGTACCGGAGCGGGAAGTGGAAGAGGTATAATATTGTCTGATTGGAAACAGGAAGAGGAAAAGGGAGTGGAAGAGAGGGAGCGGAAACGAACAAAGGGAGTGCCGTCACAGGGCAGGCGGCGCTCTCTCTTTGTTTTTGTATCCAGGCTTTTTTGCATTTGTTTTTTTCAGTTGACGTGAGACAGGAATATGCTATAATTGAGTCATCCTCGTATGCGCAGAGGAATGTATTTTATATTCGGGCGGCGTTCGACCGCCGGAGTTCTTTCGGGGAATCCCCCGGCGTATCCAGTTTTATCTAATCTTTTGACAGACTTCTGTCTTGAAACGGAAGGTGCTGCGGTCTATAATGGAAGGAGAAATGTTTATTGAAGACACCCGTAAAACAGAAGCAATTAAATGAGCTGACTTTGCTGGACCGTTTTCTTTTTGCCAGCGTCATGGAGGATGACCGGTCGTTGGAGCTGGTGCTGTCTATCATCATGGGCGAAGAGATAACGCTTCGCCAGCCGAGCCAGGTGGAGAAGGAGTTCCGCACGATGCCCTGGCTGCGTTCCATCCGGCTGGATGTCTACAATGTGGACGATAAGAACCGGATTTATGATGCGGAGGTGCAGGAGAAAAACACGGGGAACCTGGCGAAGCGGAGCCGCTTTTACCAGGCGTTAATCGACAGCACGCTGCTGGCCCCGGGGCGGGACGTGAGCTTTCACCATCTGCCGGAGTCGTATCTGATTATGATTACACCCTTTGACCTGTGGGGGTATGGAAAATACCGGTACACGTTCCGGATGCGGTGCGAGGAACAGCCGGATTTGTATCTGGAAGACGGCATCGGCCGGATTTTCCTGAACACCCGCGGGACAAATGACGGCGAGGTAAATCCGGAGCTGGCGGAGCTTCTGCACTATATGGAGAACAGCACAGACGAGACGGCTGAAATGTGCAGGAGCGAAAAGGTGCGCGAGCTGCACCGCAGGGTCAGCGAAGTCAAGGCCAGTGAAGAGTTTGGAGTGAAGTATATGCAGGCGTGGGAAGAGAAGATCTATGAGAGAATGGAAGGGAAAGAAGAAGGGCTGGCGGAAGGGATGGAGAAAGGCATGGAAAAAGGTCGTGAACTCGGCGAGAAGAGAGTTTCCGCTCTCACCCAGTGTCTGCTGAAGGCAAAACGCTATGACGATCTGGAGAGGGCGGCTGCTGATGGGGAGTATCGCGAGAGGTTGTGTCGGGAGTATGGGCTCTGATTGATTACTTGAAATTTATCAATGTGTATGGCCAGCTGAAAAAGGGAGAGGCATCTATTCCAGATACCTCTCCCTGATTTTTTCCTGCGCCTCCGCGTCAAACCCGGCCGCCTCGCACAGGTAATTCTCCACCGAGCCGTATTTCGTCTCCATGGCATGGAAGGCGCTGGCCAGGTAGCTGGCCTTTACGCCGTTGATGAGCTCCAGGTTCCGGAGAATCTTTTCATCCGATGTCTGTTCCCTGGCCACGGCCACCATGCGGGCCGTCTCGCTGGCCAGGAATATGCCGGACGCCGCGAAATCCTCCAGAATCAGCTCTCTGGGAACGCCCAGGACGGAGAGAAGAAGCGCGGTCCCCAGTCCCACGCGGTCCTTGCCGGCGCTGCAGTGCCACAGCACAGACCCGTTATTGTCTTCATCCAGAAGAAGCGACAGGAACGCCCCATAATGGGCTGCCGCGTCCGCGGAGACGGCCAGGCTTTCGTAGAGCGTCTCCATGTACTCCGCCGCGTGATCGCCCAGCTCCGTCGCGTGGTTGATCAGGCTGGCATAGGGGCGCGGATCCTTTCCGAAGGTCTCCCGCGTGATGCCCGTCTGTGCCTCATTGAGGATCGGGTTGTGGATGTTTATGACGCCGGGAATCTCCGGATCCGGCCGCTGGAGCCGCTCGGTTTCCGTGCGGAAATCAATGACCCGCCGCAGGCCGTACTCTGTGACAAGCACATCCAGATCCCCAGGCGTGGCCTTGATGAGCGCGCCGCTCCGGATCAGTCTCTTTTTCTTTATTTTTCTCCCGCCGTCGGCCGGATAGCCGCCCAGATCCCGGGTGTTGGGGAGTCCCTCCAGTGCAATTCTGACTGCCATCGTCTGTATTCTCCGTTTCCTTTCATTATGCCGCATAAAATCATCCCTATTATCCACAGGATGACTCGCACTACGCTCGTGAGAGACCTCGCTAAGTGCTCCTATTATCCACGGGATGACTCGCACTACGCTCGTGGAAGACCTCGCTAAGTGCTCCTATTATACCGCATCCGCCGGGAAAAGGGAAGAGTATAACCTGCAGGAATAGTATTCATTCCTTTTATATAGTTGACAAATGGTACCCGGATTGATATCATTAAATGTATTACGAAATAAGGCAGGTAAGCAGATGGGTAGAATCGTTTTATCGCTGTTAGTTGACAATACCTCCGGTGTTCTGAGCCGCGTTGCGGGGCTTTTCAGCCGCAGAGGTTATAATATTGAGAGTCTGACGGTGGGAGAGACTGCGGACCCGCGCTATTCCAGGATGACGGTGGTCTCCAACGGTGACGACGAGATCCTGGAGCAGATCGAGAAGCAGCTCAGAAAGCTGGAGGACGTGCGCGACATCAAGGAGCTGGTGCCGGGACACGCGGTTTACCGCGAGCTGATTCTCATTAAGGTGAGAGCCGATGCCAACGACCGGCAGGCGATCAATGCCATCGCGCAGATTTTCCGCGCCACGGTGGTGGATGTGGGAAGAGAATCCATGACGGTGATGCTCACCGGCGACCAGTCGAAGCTGGACGCCATCATCAACCTGCTGGAGGATTACGAGATTCTGGAGCTGGCGCGGACAGGCCTCACGGGACTTTCCAGAGGAGCCGACGATGTGCGGTTCCTGCCCTGATCTTCGGTTAGAAACAGCGGCCGCCAGAGGCGTACAGAGAGGCGTCGGCGGATCTGCGATTCAACAATACATAAATCTATTTTAAAGGAGAAGCAGTACAATGGCAAAGATTTACTATCAGGAAGATTGTAACTTATCAATGCTGGAAGGCAAGACCATCGCGATCATCGGCTATGGCAGCCAGGGACATGCACACGCACTCAACTTAAAGGAGTCCGGATGCAATGTCATCATCGGTCTTTACGAGGGAAGCAAGTCCTGGGCAAAGGCAGAGGCACAGGGCTTTGAGGTTTATACGGCAGCTGAGGCCGCCAAGAAGGCAGACATCATCATGATCCTTATCAACGATGAGCTGCAGGCAGATATGTACAAGAACGACATCGAGCCCAACCTGGAGGAGGGCAACATGCTCATGTTCGCTCACGGCTTCAACATCCACTTCGGATGCATCAAGCCGCCGAAGAACGTGGACGTTACCATGATCGCTCCGAAGGCTCCGGGCCACACCGTGAGAAGCGAGTACCAGGCCGGCAAGGGAACTCCCTGTCTGGTTGCAGTGGAGCAGGACTACACTGGAAAGGCACTGGACCGCGCACTGGCTTACGGCTTAGCCATCGGCGGCGCGAGAGCAGGCCTTTTAGAGACCACCTTCCGCACCGAGACCGAGACCGACTTATTCGGTGAGCAGGCAGTGCTCTGCGGCGGCGTGTGCGCTCTGATGCAGGCAGGCTTCGAGACTCTGGTTGAGGCAGGCTACGATCCGAGAAACGCATACTTCGAGTGCATCCACGAGATGAAGCTCATCGTTGACCTGATCTACCAGTCCGGTTTCGCAGGCATGAGATACTCCATCTCCAACACCGCTGAGTACGGCGACTATGTGACCGGCCCGAAGATCATCACCGAGGACACCAAGAAGGCCATGAAGAAGATCCTTTCCGACATCCAGGATGGTACCTTCGCGAAAGAGTTCCTTCTCGACATGTCCCAGTCCGGCCGCCAGGTTCACTTCCAGGCCATGAGAAAGCTGGCCTCCGAGCATCCGTCTGAGAAGGTAGGCGAGGAGATCAGAAAGCTCTACAGCTGGAACAACGAGGCTGACAAGCTGATCAACAACTAATATAAACATAAAACGCGCAGCGGCGCATTCTCCGACGGACCGAGAGCCGGGAGAATGCGCCGCTTTGCATTTGAAATATCCTACCTCCCTACCCGCGCCTCAAGAAACGTCACAAAGGATTTGAGAATCCGGTTCTGGCGGTTCTCCTGGTAGGCGAAGCCCACGGTGCGCTTCCGGATAGGAGCGGACAGCGGGATCTCGATCAGACGGCCCGCCGCCAGGTCGCCGGCCACGAACTCACGGATCACGCAGCCGACGCCCAGGCCAATGCGGGCGAACTCGATGAGCAGATCCATGGTCGTCACCTCCAGAAGCTGGTTGGGGACGATCTGGTTTTCATTTAAGTAGGCGTCGATGTAGTGCCGGGTCATGTTGTTCCGGTCTAAGAGCATGATGTTTCCCGTGCGGAACACGTCCGCCTCCTGGCCCTCCCGCAGCTTTAAGTTCTTTAAGTAGCTGGGGGTGCAGACGAAGATATCCTCGATCTTTGCCACCGGCAGGAAATTGAGCCCCCGCTGGTTTCTGGGCTCCGCCACCAGGCCGATGTCGATGCGCTGCTGCTCCAGCATGTCCAGCGTCCGGGCCGTGGCCTGGCTCTCGATGGCCACCTTCACGTGCGGGTGCTCCTCGATGAAATCCTTTAAGTAGGGCAGCAGCAGGTATTTGCACAGCGTGTTGCTGACGCCGATGGTCAGCTGGCCGATGTGAAATTCCCGGATGCGCTTTAACTCGTTCTCGCCGCGGTCCAGAGCCTCGAAGGCGTTCTCCACGTACTGGAAGAGAAGCTCCCCCTCGCTGGTCAGCTGCACGCCGCGGGAATTTCTCGTGAAGAGCGTGACGTCCAGATTTTCCTCCAGCTTGCTGATGGCCTTGGAGATGGCCGGCTGGCTGATGAAAAGCTCCTTGGCGGCCTTCGAGATATTCCCCGCCTTCGCCACCTCGTAGAAAATGCGGTACTGTGACAGATGCTGTTCCATAACAGATCCCCCTTTATAACTTCACTTTATATTACGTATTCATATTATATATTTGTATTATAACCCGAAGTGTGGTAGGATGTAAACATAACGATTGGAAAATACAAGGAGGTTTCACTCATGGGAATGACAATGACCCAGAAAATTCTGGCCGCGCACGCCGGGCTTGCCGAGGTGAAGGCCGGGCAGCTCATCGAGGCCGATCTGGATTTAGTGCTGGGAAATGACATCACCTCTCCGGTGGCGATCAACGAGATGAAGAAGATGGACAATCAGTCCGTGTTTGACAAGGATAAGATCGCTCTGGTCATGGATCACTTTATACCGAATAAGGACATCAAGTCCGCAGAGAACTGCAAATGCTGCCGCGAGTTTGCCTGTCGCCACGACATCACCAACTACTTCGACGTGGGAGAGATGGGCATTGAGCACGCCCTGCTTCCCGAGAAGGGCCTGGTGGTGGCCGGGGACGCGGTGATCGGAGCCGACTCCCACACCTGCACCTACGGCGCGCTGGGCGCGTTCTCCACCGGCGTGGGAAGCACCGACATGGCTGCCGGCATGGTGACCGGCAAGGCCTGGTTCAAGGTTCCCTCCGCCTTAAAGTTTGAGCTGGTGGGAAAGCCTGCCAGATGGGTCAGCGGCAAGGACGTGATCTTACATATCATCGGAATGATCGGCGTGGATGGCGCCCTCTACAAATCCATGGAGTTCACCGGCGAGGGCATTAAGGAGCTTACCATGGACGACCGCTTCACCATCTGCAACATGGCCATCGAGGCCGGCGGAAAGAACGGCATTTTCCCGGTGGACGATCTGGCCGTCCAGTACATGAAGGAGCACTCCAAGAGAGAGTTTACCGTCTACGAGGCCGACGAGGATGCGGAGTACGAGGCAGTTTACACCATCGATCTGTCGGAGCTTAAGCCCACGGTGTCCTTCCCGCATCTGCCGGAGAACACGAAGACCATCGACCAGGTGGACGACATCGCCATCGACCAGGTGGTCATCGGCTCCTGCACCAACGGCCGCATGGACGACATGCGCATCGCGGCGGAGATCTTAAAGGGCAGAAAGGTCAAGAAGGGCATCCGCTGCATCGTGATCCCCGCGACCCAGGCCATCTACTTACAGTCCATGAGAGAGGGGCTTTTAGAGACCTTCATCGAGGCGGGAGCCATCGTGAGCACCCCCACCTGCGGCCCGTGCCTGGGCGGCTACATGGGCATTCTGGCGGCGGGAGAGCGCTGTGTCTCCACCACCAACAGAAACTTTGTGGGCCGTATGGGCCACGTGGATTCCGAGATTTACCTGGCGAGCCCGGCGGTGGCGGCGGCCAGCGCGGTGACCGGAAAGATTTCGGGCCCGGAAGAATTGGGATTATAGGAGGTATAAGGGCATGAAAGCACAGGGTCATGTATTCAAATACGGCGACAACGTGGACACGGACGTCATCATCCCGGCGAGATATTTAAACGCCACCGAGGGAGCGGAGCTGGCAAAGCACTGCATGGAGGACATCGACAAGGACTTCGTGAAGAACGTGAAGCCGGGCGACATCATTGTGGCCAACAAAAACTTCGGCTGCGGCTCCTCCAGAGAACACGCGCCGTTAGCCATCAAATGCGCGGGCGTCAGCTGCGTCATCGCCGAGACATTTGCGAGAATTTTCTACAGAAATGCCATCAACATCGGTATGCCCATCATCGAGTGTCCGGAGGCGGCGAAAGCCATCGAGGCCGGCGACGAGGTGGAGATCGATTTTGACAGCGGTGTGATCACCAACAAAACCAAAAATCAGACCTACCAGGGGCAGGCATTCCCGCCCTTCATGCAGAAAATCATCGCTGCGGGCGGTCTGGTGAACTACATCAATGATAAATAATTAACGATTTTGGAGGCGCAAAATGGTTAAAACCAATGCCATGAGACTTTTGACGGCGGCTAAAATTCCTTTTACGGTGAAGGAGTACCCGGTGGATGAGAACGATCTCTCCGGCACCCACGTGGCCGACAGTATCGGCGCCGACTATGACACGGTCTACAAGACGCTGGTCTTAAAGGGCGACAAGACCGGGTATCTGGTCTGCTGCATTCCCGTGGACGCGGAGCTGGATTTAAAGAAGGTGGCCAAAGCGGCGAAGGACAAGAAGGTGGACATGATTCCCATGAAGGATCTGCTGGGGCTGACCGGCTACGTGAGAGGCGGATGCTCCCCCATCGGGATGAAAAAGAAGTTCCCCACTTATATAGAAGAAACAGCCGTTTTGTACGACGAGATCGCCGTCAGCGCCGGCGTGAGGGGCGCCCAGATCATCATAAATCTCGAAAAACTGAGGGAGTTTACGGACGCGCAGTTCGCGTCTCTGGTATAAAAATAGTTTACATAAAAGCATGCCGACACGGTTCGACATGCTTTTTTGTATGGGAGAATTTAACATAAATGTAATAATTGGAGAATGGCTGTCTGGAAATATGCATAATTATAATGCGTGTGTAACGCGGTATATTGTGCATCTGTCACGTAAAATGTTAAATGGATATTAAATCAAGATGGCGTTTGTAACAAAAATGTGAAAAAGTTATTGACAGTTTTTAAGGCGTACTTCTATAATGGCCCTTGTCACTGAAAACAGCATTGAAAAGAGGAGTATGTATGCTTACATTTTTCTCATTTCTTCAGACGGTCTTCCACTTTGTCAGATCACTGGCAGTAAAAGTGACGAAGAAGATGTACCGGACCGCCGTGGTTCTCACGACGGGACTGGCGGTCGTCACCGTGGTGACCTTTAACTCCGGCAGCTTTGGCGGCGGGGGCAGGAACGCCCTGGCAGCTTTCAGGGATGCGGGGGACGAGGAGGAGCCGCAGGATGCGGAGTCTGAGGAAATCGACGCGAATACGGAAGCAAAAATACAAGTTGGACTTACTGTTTCAAATGAACGGGGGCAGCAGCTTTTAGGAAGCCTGGTGGAAAAGGAAGTTCGCAGCCACATGGTCCAGGAGGCGGCCGAGATCGAGGTCGTCAAAAAGGAAGTCCTTATGCAGGCGCAGGAGTCTGAGAAGGAGCAGCGTGAGAAGAACAAGAGAGAGCGCGCTGTGATTCCCTACACGGATCAGGACTACGAGGTATTCCTCCGCATCGTTCAGGCAGAGGCGGGAATCTGCGACGAGAAGGGTAAGATACTTGTGGCGAACGTAATTATCAACCGGGTAAAAAGCCCCGAATTTCCCGACAACATCACAGATGTCGTCTACCAGAGACGGCAGTTTTCACCGGTATCCAACGGATCCATCAACCGGGTGAAGGTCACGGAAGAGACCATCGAATGCGTGGACCGGGCGCTGGCCGGGGAGGATTACTCCCAGGGCGCACTGTACTTCATGTACCGCGGCGGATCCCAGTCCAATTACGTCAACTGGTTCGACGGACAGCTGACACCGGTGCTGGTGCACGAGAGACACGAATTTTTCAAATAAACGTTGTGGACAAACCTTCCTGGGTGTATAATGATGACAGATACATACATAGAAGGAGGGACCACCTATGATTTTTGATCAGGCAAAGAACCTGGATTTTTACAGAACGCTGGGAATCGGCGACCGCTATGCCAAGGCCATCGACTTCCTCAAGAACACCGACCTTGAGAGCCTGGAGCCGGGCAAATACGAGATCGACGGCAAGGACGTCTACGCCAGCGTGGTGGAGTACACCACCATTCCGTGGGAGGAGGCAAAGTTCGAGGCCCACGAGAACTACACGGATATCCAGTACATGATTAAGGGCACGGAGCTCATGTCCTACGCGCCCATCGACCAGCTGACCGTGAAGACCCCCTACAATCCGGACAAGGACGTTATCTTCTACACCAACGACGTGCCCGGCGTGCAGGTGGCGGTGAACGGCGGGGAGTACATGATTTTCAATCCCTGGGACGGCCACAAGCCGAAGGCTGCGGCGGGAGAACCCATGCCAATCAAGAAAATTATTGTTAAGATAAAAGAGAACTGATGGAGAAGGCCGCGCCCGTTTCGCGAGAAGATGGGGCGCGGTTTCTTTGTTATCTGAAAAAATCATTCTGATATTGACTTTTTATTCACAAAGTGCGATAATAAACACAAAGTTTTGATTTAAACAAGGAGGATGTAATATGGCAACAAAAGCTTATTATCCGATCAGTGAGATCGGAGCTGGAAAAGTTGGATTTTCCAAGACCCGTTCCATCATTGAGGCGGCTTTCTACGGCAACAACGTTGTGAAGGTCAACACCCTGAGGGAAGCGTACGAGCTGGCGAAGAACTCTCCCGGAACCGTTGTGACGGACATGCCCGTATACAGAGGCGAGGAGTTCGGTCTGGACAAGGACGCGAAGGTTCTTCTTTTTAACGACGGCGCCATCACAGGACGTTACGCGACCGCCCGCCGCATCGCAGGCGAGCCCGGCGTGGACTGTGCCGCACTCGATATTGTTGCTATGGACGCGATCTACGAGTCCCGCTGGAAAACCATGTATCATGCAGAGGTTTTCGTAGGACTTGATCCGGAGTTCATGGTAAAGGCTCACCTTCTGATTCCGGAGGGCGAGGAGAACATCATGTACAACTGGATGCTCAACTTCCAGTATATGTCCGACGAGTACGTGAAGATGTATAAGAACTCCAAGATGGTAGGCGACGGCAAGGAGCCCGACATCTACATCTTCTCCGATCCGCAGTGGACCGGCTCTGACCGCCCCAACGTTTCCTTAGACTGCTTATCCGACCCGCAGAAGAAGACTCTGTGCTACTTCAACACAGACACCAACTGCGCATGCATCCTCGGTATGAGATATTTCGGCGAGCACAAGAAGGGCACCCTGACCATGGCATGGGCCATCGCGAACCGCAACGGCTACGCATCCTGCCACGGCGGACAGAAGGAGTACACGCTCGCAGACGGCAGCAAGTACGTTGCCTCCGTATACGGCCTGTCCGGATCCGGTAAATCCACTCTGACCCATGCAAAGCATGGCGGCAAGTACGACATCAAGGTGCTTCACGACGACGCATTTATCATCAACACCGATACCTGCGCATCCATCGCTCTGGAGCCCACCTACTTCGATAAGACCGCAGACTACCCGACCGGCTGCGAGGACAACAAGTACCTCTTAACCGCCCAGAACTGCTCCGCAACTCTGGACGAGGACGGCAAGATCCAGCTGGTAACCGAGGATATCCGCAACGGCAACGGCCGCGCCATCAAGTCCAAATTATGGTCCCCGAACCGTGTGGACAGAATCGACGCTCCGGTCAACGCCATTTTCTGGATCATGAAGGATCCGACCATCCCGCCGGTGGTTAAGTTAAAAGGCGCAGCCCTGGCATCCGTTATGGGCGCAACCCTGGCTACCAAGCGTTCCTCCGCAGAGCGTCTGGCTCCCGGCGTAGACCCGAACAAGCTGGTTGTGGTTCCCTACGCGAACCCCTTCAGAACCTACCCGCTGGCCAACGACTACGAGAAGTTCAAAAAGCTGGTTGAGGAGAAGAACGTAGACTGCTACATCATCAACACCGGCGATTTCATGGGCAAGAAGGTAAAACCGGCTGACACCCTTGGAATCCTTGAGGCTATTGTTGAGAAGAAGGCAGACTTCAAGCAGTGGGGCCCGTTCTCCGATATCGAGATCATGGATTGGGAGGGATTCATCCCGAACATGGAGGATCCGGAGTACGTTTCCCAGCTGAGAGCACGTATGCAGGACCGCGTCAACGAGGTAACCGAGTTCGGTACCGCCAAGGGCGGCTACGACAAGCTGCCGGATGAGGCTCTTGCAGCACTTCAGAAAGTGGTAGACGAGTTAAAGTAATAATTTCATAAAACCGCAGACTGGTGACAGAACCGGGCGGGGGACGATAGTTCCCTTGCCCGGTTTTTTCGTGTGTGCCCGGCGCAAAAGACAAGATATGTGTTGTGAAAACTTTAAAAATATGCTGTTAGACATTGTTACATGAAAATAGTATTATTAATTTACACATAATACACAGAAATAACTGAAATTTTCAACTGTTTTTCAATGTGGGAGGGTTATGATGGAAGCGAGAGAATTGGAGAAACTGTTTCCGGCGTTTCTTGAGATCGGGGACGAGGCGCTGCGGGAGCAGGCCGAGCGGGCCATGCTTCTGGCCATGGAGCAGGGCGGATGGGACGAGAGCAGTATCCGTCTGTGCCCGGTCACGCTGAACTGGGAGGACTGCGACGTGTCCTGGGTGGAGCATGTGACCGATGTGACGAAGCTCTGCATGATGGAGTACGACGCGCTTGAGAAGTATTATGCCCGTCACGGAGTGCCGTTTGACCGGGACACGGTCGTCGCGGGAGCGCTGCTGCACGACATCGGAAAGCTGACAGAATTTACAATGAAGGACGGAAGCGTGACGCATGGCAAGGACTTTGAGCTGATGCGCCATCCGCTGTCCGGGGCGTTAATCGCCTCCAGGGCCGGGCTTCCCAACACGATTGTGCATCTGATTGCCACCCACTCTTTCGAGGGAGACCGGTCCTATCACACGGCGGAGTCGGCTTTTGTGCGGACCATCGATATTTTTGTGTTCCATGCATCGGTGGCCGGGCTAAAAAAACGATAAGAGGAAACTGCGAAGAAAATTTCTGCATGAAAAGGAGAGAGAAAAAATGAAACGTATGAAAAAAATGATCGCCTGTTCCATGACAATGTTATTCTGCCTGTCCGCGCTGGCCGGATGCTCGGGCGGATCCGGAAACGATGCTGGAGGTGATACTGCCGGAACAACTGCCGTGTCGGGAGAGACCGCGGCCGGCGGCGCGTCGGGCGGAAATGCCGCCTCACAGAGCGGAGCCTGGAACCCGGATCGTTCCATCACCATGCTGGTGCCCTGGAGTGCCGGCGGCGGGGCGGATCTCTCGGTGCGCACCCTGGTTCCCTATCTGGAGGATGACTTAGGCGTCAGCATTACGGTAGTCAACTCCACGGGCGCCAATGGCTGGATCGCCTGGAACGAGCTGTTGAACGCGGATCCGGACGGATATACGATTGCACAGATGAACATACCCACGGTTTACTCGGGATACATGGATCCCCAGCAAAACCGCGACAACACGCTGGATGATTTTGCCCTGGTGGCCAACGAGGTCAGCGACTGGGGCTGTCTGGTGGTCAAGGCCGGAGACGATCGGTTCTCCGATCTGGAGAGTTTCATCGCCTACGGCATGGAAAATGAGCTTCTGGCCGGGGACAACGGCGTGGGAACCAACAAGCACCTGGTGGCGGAGGACTTAAAGAGCCAGATTACTGGGCTTAATCTGACCTCGGTGCACCAGGCCGGCTGGAGCGATACCTACGCGGCGATTCTCGGCGGCCATATCGACTGCGGCTGGGGCTCTATCGGCGAGACGCTGCAGGCCTATGAGGACGGCGAGGTGGACATTCTCTGCGTGTTTGCCACGGAGCGCTCCTCTTTGCTTCCGGATGTGCCCACCTTCAACGAGCTGATGCCGGAGTATGACGTCATCTCCCCCTCGGACCGCGGCTTTGCCCTGCCCGCCGGCGTGGAGCAGGCAGTCTACGACCGCTGGGTACAGGCTATGGACAACTGCATCAACAACCCTGAGTTCATTGAGAAAATGACAGAGCTGGGACAGGCAGTCAACTACATCGGCGGCGAGGAGTACACGGACTACGCGAAAGAGCAGGAAGCCAATATGGCGAAGTTTTCCGATATTCTCGGATGGTCCTGATCGTTTCGGATGAAAGGGGAGGTTTGATTCCATGAAATTACAGCAGATTCATGCCAACGTGTGGATCGGGGGACTGCTCATCATTCTGTCCGTCATCTTTTACATGATGGCGGGATCATTCAGCAATCCCGATGCGGCCACCTGGCCCCATCTGATCCTTGTGTGCATCATCATTCTCTCCGCCATGCTGGTGGTGAACGGGTTAAAGCAGACGTTTAAAGCTGCGGAGCCGGGGATGATCCCGGCGGGGCTTTTAAAGGGGCCCGTGGTTTCCCTGGCCGCGGTGGTGGCCTACGGGATTTTAATGAATTTCACCGGATATTTTGTCTCCACGGCGGTATTTCTGCCTCTCGGCATGTTTGCGCTGGGCCAGAGAGACTTAAGAGCGATTCTGGGCGTGACCGTGGGACTGGAAGTGTTTGTATATATTCTGTTTGTCACCCAGCTTCAGCTGCGGATGCCGTAGGAAACAGGAGGTGAGACGAAATGATTCAGGAAATTTTAGCGAATTTTGCCTCCGTCCAGGTCTGGCTGGGCCTGGCGGTGGGTGTAATCGGCGGCATGGTGATCGGCGCGATGCCGGGCTTAAGCGGCGGCATGGCCATCGCCCTGCTGCTGCCGGTGACCTACTCCATGGAGCCGGTGGCGGCGCTGGTGATGCTGATGGCCATCTACACGGCGGCCATGACAGGAGGTTCCATCTCGGCGATTCTTCTCCACACGCCCCGCACGCCGGCCAATGCGGCCACGGCCATTGAAGGATATCCGCTGACGAAACAGGGGCGGGGCCTGGAGGCTGTGGGCATGTCCATGCTTTCCTCCGGAATCGGCGGTCTGGCCAGTGCCATCGCCCTTCTGGTGATTGCGCCTCCGCTGGCGAAGGTGAGCCTGATGTTCAGCGAGCCGGAGAGCTTTCTGATCTCGATTTTTGGTCTCACGGTCATCGGAAGCCTGGCGGGAAATTCCATTTTAAAGGGCCTTCTGATGGGCCTGGTGGGACTCTTCCTGGCCACCGTGGGAACCGATTCCGTGACCGGCGTTCTCCGCTATACCTTCGGCGCTGACCGTCTGATGAGCGGCATCCAGATGGTGCCGGCACTGATCGGCCTGTTCACGATCTCCCAGGTCATGGAGAACTGCGAGGACTACAAAAACGCCAACAAATCGCTTTTAGAGCAGAACAACACTGCTCTGGGAAAGAAAATGCTGCCAAGACTTCGCGAGGTTCCGCGCTATCTGTGGACCTGGGCGGTCTCCTCGGTGATCGGTATTGTCGTGGGAATCCTGCCGGGAGCGGGAGGAAACATCGGCTCCTGGATTGCCTACGACCAGACGAAGAAGCATTCCAAAGAGAAAGAGCTTTTTGGAAACGGTTCCCTGGAGGGCCTGGCAGCCTGTGAGACGGGAAACAACGCGGTGACCGGCGGTTCCATGATTCCGTTAATGACCCTGTCCATCCCCGGAAGCCCCAACGCAGCCATCATCCTGGGCGGTCTTCTGATCCAGGGCCTGGTGCCCGGCGCCCGCCTGTTCACCACGCAGGCGTCCACGACATACTCTATCCTGATCGGGTTCGCGCTGTCCAACATCCTTATGGTGTTCGTGGGACTGGCCATCGCCCGCTACGTGGTGAACGTGGTAAAGATTCCAAATTCCATTCTGATGCCTGTGGTGGTTTCCCTGGCGCTGATTGGCTCCTACGCCATCAACGCGTCCATGTTCGACGTGTTTGTGGCCATTGCCTTCGGAGCACTGGGGTATCTGATGAACAAATTTGACCTCTCGTCCGCAGCCCTCATTCTGGGCCTCATCCTGGGCGGCACTGCGGAGAGCGGACTGATGCTCTCCATGGTCATGGCGAGGGGAAATGTGCTCGGATATTTCTTCGGAAGACCTGTCTGCCTGGTACTGATGGCACTGATCGTGCTCTCCATTGCCGGCCCGGTGATTTCCCACGTGAGAGGACGCAGGAAAGCGGCGCAGTGATTTTGACGTAAATTTCTGCGCGGTTACCGGTTGACACCCCACCCCAAATATGCTAAATTATCATTTAGCACAAATACTGTGATGAGGAGCAGTAAGCGTCCGGGTACATTCAGAGAGCCGCCGGCAGGTGTGAGGCGGTTGTGAAGGGCGGCTGAACTCGCCTCGGAGTAGCCCGCTGAAGGAAGGCAGACGCCGTTTCTGCGTAGGCGGAGCCGGAGCCCGGCCGTTACACGGGAGAGGATGGAGCGCCATCCCGCAAAGTGCATACGTCTGCGCACGTATGAAGTAGAGTGGTACCGCGTGAGAGCTTAAGCCTTGCGTCTCTATGTTGGATTGTAATATAGAGACGCAGGGATTTTTTGATTTGAGGGGCAGACGGTTCGCGCCGTTTTCCCCGGTAAAGCAGATCACCGTTCACCGCAGAAATCACGAGGAGGAAATGTCATGGCACATTACAACCATACCGCCATCGAGAAAAAATGGCGGGAGCACTGGGAGAAGAACCCGGTCAACGTAAACGACGGAAAGAAAGAAAAATATTACTGTCTGGATATGTTCCCGTACCCGTCCGGCAGCGGACTGCACGTGGGACACTGGAGAGGCTACGTGATCTCCGACGTCTGGAGCCGTTATCAGCTTCTGAGAGGCAAGTACGTCATCCATCCCATGGGATGGGACGCGTTCGGCCTTCCGGCGGAGAACTACGCCATCAAGATGGGCGTGCATCCGGCCATCTCCACGGCGGAGAACGTGAAGAATATTAAAAAGCAGATCAACCAGATCGCGGCCATCTACGACTGGGATATGGAGGTCAACACCACGGATCCGGAGTTCTATAAGTGGACCCAGTGGATTTTCGTGAAGATGTTCAAGGAAGGCCTGGCCTACGAGAAGGAGTTCCCCATCAACTGGTGCCCGTCCTGTAAGACCGGCCTGGCCAATGAGGAGGTTGTCAACGGCTGCTGCGAGCGCTGCGGCACCGCCGTGACCAAGAAAAATTTAAGACAGTGGATGTTAAAGATCACCGCCTACGCCGAGCGTCTCTTAAACGATCTGGACAAGCTGGACTGGCCGGAGAAGGTGAAGAAGATGCAGACCGACTGGATCGGCAAATCCTACGGCGCGGAGGTGGATTTTCCGGTGGAGGGACGGGACGAGAAGATCACCGTCTACACCACCAGACCCGACACGCTTCACGGCGCCACCTTCATGGTGCTGGCTCCGGAGCACGCCATGGCGAAGTCTCTGGCCACCGACGAGACGAGGGAGGCCGTTGAGAAGTACATTTTTGATGCGTCCATGAAGTCCAACGTGGACCGTCTGCAGGACAAGGAGAAGACCGGCGTATTTACCGGCACCTATGCCATCAACCCCTTAAACGGCGCGAAGGTTCCGATCTGGCTCTCCGACTATGTTCTGGCGGACTACGGCACCGGCGCTATCATGTGCGTTCCGGCCCACGATGACAGAGACTTTGAGTTTGCAAAGAAATTTGACATCCCGATCATCCAGGTTATTGCCAAGGACGGAAAAGAGATCGAGAACATGACCGAGGCCTACACCGAGGCAAGCGGCACCATGATCAACTCTGGCGAGTGGAACGGCATGGAGTCCGCGGTGCTCAAGAAAGAGGCCCCGGTGATGATTGAGAAAATGGGCATCGGCCGCAAGACTGTCAACTACAAGCTGCGCGACTGGGTATTCTCCAGACAGCGCTATTGGGGTGAGCCGATTCCGATCGTGCACTGCCCGCACTGCGGAAATGTGCCGGTTCCGGAGGATCAGCTTCCCTTACGCCTGCCGGAGGTGGAGAGCTACCAGCCCACCGGCACCGGCGAGTCACCGCTGGCGGCCATCGACGAGTGGGTGAACACCACCTGCCCGGTCTGCGGCGCACCGGCCAAGAGAGAGACCAACACCATGCCCCAGTGGGCCGGTTCCTCCTGGTATTTCTTACGCTATGTGGACAATCACAACGATAAGGAGCTGGTTTCCAAGGAGAAGGCGGAGAAATTCCTTCCCGTAGATATGTATATCGGCGGCGTGGAGCACGCGGTCCTGCACCTTCTGTACTCCCGCTTCTACACCAAGTTCCTCTACGACATCGGTGTGGTTCCGTTTGACGAGCCCTTCACGAAGCTGTTCAACCAGGGCATGATCAACGGAAAGAACGGCATCAAGATGAGCAAGTCCAAGGGAAATGTGGTTTCCCCGGACGATCTGGTGCGCGACTACGGCTGCGATGCGCTGAGAATGTACGAGCTCTTCGTGGGTCCGCCGGAGCTGGATGCCGAGTGGGATGACCGCGGAATCGAGGGCGTATCCCGTTTCCTTAACCGTTTTTACAACCTGGTGATGGACAATAAGGACAAGGACGTGGAGCCCACCAAGGAGATGCTGAAGATCCGCCACAAGCTGGTTTACGACATCGAGCAGCGCTTCGAGCAGTTCAGCCTGAACACCGTAATTTCCGGTTTCATGGAGTATAACAATAAGCTCATCGAGCTGGCGAAGAAGGAGGGCGGCGTCGATAAGGAGACCCTTAAAACCTTCGTGACGCTGGTTGCCCCGTTTGCCCCGCACATCGGCGAGGAGCTCTGGGAGGCCTTAGGCGGAACCGACTCCGTATTCCACGGCGAGTGGCCGGAGTGCGACGAGGAGGCCATGAAGGACGACGAGATTGAGATCGCCGTCCAGATCAACGGCAAGACCAGAGGCGTCGTGTCTGTTCCGGCCGACGTGGCCAAGGAGGACGCGATCGCAGCCGGCAAGGCGGCCATCGCCGACAAGCTGACTGGCCAGATCGTGAAAGAGATCTACGTTCCGGGAAGAATTGTGAATATTGTGATGAAATAAATATAAAAGACGTTTGGACATCCCGACAGGAGATGGCTGGAAGAAACCGGCGCAGGCGGCAAATACGCTGTCTGCGCCGGTTTTTTGTATTCCGGCGGAGTGCGCTGAACGTCTATTTTTTATGCGTGAATTTAAAGGGAAAAACAGATTAGCAGTAGTATTTAATGCTGCCAAAATAGTCGTACCACTTTTGAATGATTTCGGAACTGTTTGCTTCGATGATGCGCATGATGCTTCGCAGGAGCCTGTCAGGAATCTTGGAATTGTTGTTGCAGAGAAGTGCTTTCCCGGAGCCGGTGATCCATACCTTGGTGGCGTTGGCGGAGGCGCGGCCCTCCGCGATATGCACGTGAATCGGCTCGATCGGATTGCTTTCATTGGCCCAGAAGTAGACGATGTATGAGCCGATTCTAAAAATTTGAGGCATTTAAAATCCCTCCTTTTTGAGAAAATTCCATGATGAGATGAGCGTTGTCATGGAGCAGACGGTCAAAATACCCGAGCTTATCCGTGGAATAGCCTTTGATATCCTCCCACGTGTAATTGGGAAGGTAACAGGTTGCATGGTGGAAACCGTCATTCTCGTCGGGGGTTTCAATATAGATTTTTACGCGCCCGTCCGGCAGCAGTTCGGAGTGGACGATCTCTGTATCATCGTTGAGCGTCATAAAAGGATACATCATAGCTGATACCTCCTGTCTCTAAAATCTTTATATTGATTATATGATTATTTTCCGAAGGAATCAAGATGTTTCCTTTTATACAGAAAATGGTAATAAATCTTAAGGTGACACCCCTTCCGCCATCCTGTATAATTAATTCCAGAAATCAATCATAAAACAACCGGAAAAGGGAAGAAACAGGGAAGGACAGACATACAATGAACAGAAGAAAGAGTTTGGCGGCTTTGATGGGAACAGCGTTTTTCAGCATCGGACTGGCAGCCGCGGGGACAGCCTATGCGGCCCCGGCGAAGGCGGCTGGAACGGGAGCCGTCCAGGCGGCGCACAGACCGGCGCAGTCCTACGGGCCGGGCGTGACCTGGTCGGTGGAGCAGCTGGATGCGGCGAAGGAGCACGATCAGCTGATTGTGGTGGTCGGCGAGGGGGAGGACAGCCAGAGGGCGGAGGTCTCCTTCTATCAGAAAAACGAGGACGGAAGCTGGACGGAGGAGTTCACCGTGGACGGCTTCGTGGGAAGGAACGGGAGCAGCGGTGAGAAGCGGGAGGGCGATGAGAAGACCCCGACGGGGATCTACGCGTTCACGCTGGCATTCGGCGTGAAGGAGGATCCCGGCGCGAAGCTTCCCTATCACCAGATTGACAAAAACGATTACTGGGTGGACGACGGGGACAGCGCCTACTATAATCTGCTGGTGAACACGGACGATGTGGTGAAGGACTGGGATTCGGCGGAGCATTTAAGCAGCATTGTGCCGTTCTACAATTACTGTTTGGCGCTGGATTACAACAGCGAGCGGATTCCGGGCAAGGGCTCCGCGGTGTTTCTGCATTGCATGGAGCTGGATGCGGTGATCGGCACCGGCGGCTGCGTGAAGATTCCGGAGGAGCAGATGCGCGCCCTTGTCCAGACCGTGGACGGGGACTGCCGGATCATTATTGTGTCGGAGCGGGATGATTTGAGCGGATACTGATGTGATTTGACGCAGGAACGATGAAAAACTGAAAAGGGGGATTCTTATGAGGCGGGAGAGACGCGTGTGGTTGATGATGGTTCTGTTGGCTGGTATTCTGGCGGCGGCAGGGAGCGTGAGCGGCTGTGCGGGTGCGAAAACTCCCGCCTCTTCCCCGTCCGCGCAGACGCCGGGCGGAAACGGAGAGGTGGATGAGAACGGGAGCGAAGATGCAGTTGGGAACGGAGATGTAAGCGGGAGCGGGGATGCAGCTGAGAATGAGAACGGCGAAGCATCGGAGCCGGACCTCGCAGTTCCCTCCATCTCCAGAGAGGAGTTCCCGAAGCTCAACGGCTCCACGGCCACCATCCCCATCTCCCAGGCGCTGTACCGCCTTTCGACCGGGTGCAGCGTGGAGGAGGCGGAGGCCGCCGTCGTCCACGCGAAGACCACCCAGGCGTACCTGGATCTGGCGGCCGGCTATGACACAGACCTGGTGATTGCCTATGAGCCTGGGGAGGCGGCGGACATATACAGGGATGACCTGGAGATCAAGCCCATCGGAAAGGATGCGCTGGTGTTCATGTGCAACGAGACGAACCCGGTGGATTCTCTGACGGACGCGGAGCTGGTGGAAATCTACAGCGGACGCATTGCCAACTGGTCGCAGGTGGGCGGGCGGAATCAGGGGATCCTGGCGTTCCAGCGCCCGAAGGGCTCGGGGAGCCAGTCGCTCATGGATAAGCTGGTGATGCAGGGCGTTCCCATGACGGAGGACGGCCCCAGGGACATGCGGGTGGGCGAGATGGGAGAGCTTCTTGATATGCTGGCCTCCTACAACAACGTCAGCAATGCCCTGGGCTACTCTGTATACTACTATGCCAGAAACATGTACGAGACGCCGGGGCTTAAATTCATGGCCGTGGACGGCGTGCTCCCGGACAGCCGCTCCATCCGGGACGGCAGTTACCCGTACGTCAACGAGTTCTACGCGGCCATCCGGAAGGACGAGCCGGAGGATTCAAAGGCCCGCCTGCTGTTTGACTGGCTGACGGAGGACGACGGGCAGCGGCTGATCGAAAGTCTGGGCTATGTGGCGCTTCGCGGCACAGATGAGGCGGAGCCGGACGATGACCGGGCGGAGCCGGGCAATCGGGCAGAGGAGGAAAACCTGGCAGAGGCAGAAACGGAAAAACGGCCGGAGACTGGAAACAGGCAGGAAACGGAACCGGCGGAGGAAACCGGAGCGATTTCCCTGAAAGAAAATCAGAAGATTATTGTAAGCAACACGTATTTCTTCGGTCAGGCCGGGATCACGGTGATGAATGAAAAGCTGGAGCCGGAGCGGGTTTATGACGATATGGGACTGTATGACCGCCTGCTGGTGGCTGAAGAAGACACGCCGGTTATGCTAAGGACGGCAGAGGGAGACGGGCTTTACCTGTTTGGCGAGGACCGGTGGCTGGCGGAGCCGGTCTACGTAGGCTTCCAGGAGCGGGAGGATGGATTTATCGGTTATCTCCCGGACGGGCACAGTATGGTGGACATCGGGCTGGACGGGACGGTCACGGAGCACCGGGGCGGATCGGACGGGATCGAGTGGGAGATCCTGCCCAAGGAGCAGCAGGCGGTGATCCGGGACGAACAGGGAAACGAGCTGGGCCGCGTGGATTTTGCAGACTTCGGCTCCGGGTATGAAATCGCCTACTGGGATCACTGCTATTATAAGGTGAGCTACGAGAACAGCGGGGATGTACTGCTGGACATACACGGAAATCTGGTCTTTGACGAGAGTATGCTGGACGAGGCGTACGTAAGCCGGCGGCAGAGCCTGGGACAGGGGCCGGACAGCCCGCTGTACACGCTGTACGTCGCCATCGTGGCTCCCGACGGCAGGTGGCTCCTGTTCTATCTGGGGGAGGACGCGGGCATATATAATCTGGAACAGGGAAGAACGGTCACGCAGCCCGGCGACCAGGTGAACGTCAGCTTCACAGACAGCGGCTCTTTCTATGTGGTGACCAGGGACGGACAGTCTACGGTGTACGACAGCAGCAGTGAGCCTCTGCGCTCGCGGGAGGGGAAAGTATTTTCCCTCGCGGCGAACGAGGACTGGTTCGGCTGGTATGAGAACGGGGCTTTCCACATGGAACACCGGACCGACGGGGATTCGTTTATCCTGGATGCGGAGCCGGAGGCAGGCGTATTCTCGGCTGGAGGAAACTTTTTCAGTGTGACCGGGGAGCAGGGCACGGATATCTACTACAGGGACGTCCTTGTCGTGGAAAACGCCGTCTCCTGGGGAGAGCAGAACGGCTTCTTTGTGGCGTTCAGCGAAAAAAACGGCCCCATAATTTTCCGTATGGACGGGGAGAAATACTACGAGAGCCCATATTCTGAGGGGATGGTTTATATCTGCGGCGAGCTGCTGGCCGTCAGCCGGGGAAATTACTGCGTGATTATGGACTCCCAGGGGCGTGAGGTTAAAAAATACCTGCTGGGCGCTTATGTGGATGACTAGAAATTGTAAACTGGAGCAATTAAAAGGTTGACATTTTGGACGCCATGGTTTAGAATCGCTTTAAATGACGGGCCGGCTGGCCGGCAGGTAAAGGAGAGAGAAAACCATGCAGAAGTCTATTGGAAACGCGGGCACACTGAGCCTCTGCGCCCTGTTTGTGGCGCTCATCGCGGTGGGGAATTTTATCAGGATTCCGATTCCGCCCATCCCCATCACCCTGCAGCTTCTGTTCACGGCCCTGGCCGGTATGCTTCTGGGGGCGAAGCGGGGGATGATCTGCTGTGCGGCCTACGTTCTGATCGGGCTCTGCGGCTTCCCCATTTTCACCGGGGGCGGCGGGCCGCAGTATATTTTTCACCCCACCTTCGGGATGCTGATCGGGTTCGTGCTCGGCACCGGCCTCACCGGCTTTCTGGTGGAGCGGATGAGACGCCCCGGCTTTCTTAAGTATGCGGCGGCGGGATACGCGGGATTTCTCGTCATCTATATCCTGGGCATTCCCTACTACCTGATGATTATGAACCTCTACATGGGGGCTTCGGTGGGAGTGAAGGAGGCGCTGATGGCCTGCTACATCGTGTTTATCCCGGGAGATATTGTGAAGTGCCTGCTGGCCGCGACGCTGGCGGTGCGGCTTCGCCCGCAGCTGATACGGACAGGATTATAAAAAATGCGGCGCCGCAGGAGTCTGCGGGCGCCGCATTTTTTGTCTGCCTCTTATTTCTTTTTCCCCAGCTTTCTGGACAGCATCCGCAGGGTGTCCAGCTTTTTCTTCTCCTCCTTCGACATGTCGGCGGTCAGGATGGAGACTAGAAGATCGGTCTCCGAGTCTGAAAAATCCATCTGGCTGCTCCCGGCGGAAATGCTCATAAACAGCGGGAGCAGCTTGTTCTTCGGCGTTTTTTCCACCTGCGCCGCCAGGTCTGCTAAGTATTTGAGCTTCTGGGAGTTCATGCCCTGAAGCCGCGGGTCCTGTCTCCAGTGTTCGTTCATAATGGTCTGTTTCCTCGCTTTCTTTGTTCTCGGTGTTTTCTATGTTCAGGAAAATTGCTGCACCATCTGCATCATCATCTGGATGTCCTCGAAGCGGGACTGCTGTTCCGGCGGGAGGAGGGCCTTTAAGTGCTCAAATGGGTGGGAGAGGGGATTTTCCTTCTCGGCCTTTTCGGGAAATTCTTCCTTGAAGGAGCGGTAGAGGCTGGCTCCCTGCATGAAATTCACCATCAGGTCGATGAAATCCTGCTCGGGCTCGTTGGCGTAGGTTTTTAAGGTGTTCAGCATGTCGATGGGGGAGGCGGAAGCTTCGTCCAGGGAGCAGATCCCCACCTGGCCGCTCTCATTTTCGTTAAACAGCTCCGCCGTCCGCTCCAGCTCCGTGAATTTGACCATCAGGGAAAATACCTTCTGCTGGGGGATTTTCATGTATGGCAGGGCCGCTTTTAAAAGCTGCATCCGGTGACTGCCGATCAGGTGGTCAAGCTCCGTCATTCTGAGCGTCTGATCCTCGTTCATGTGTGTGTCCTCCTTGTCTTTTCAAATATATGCGGCGCTCAATCAATTCATGTTATCCGCATATAGTAATATATGCGAAGAACGTTTGTCAGGAGGAAAATAAAATGGGAATCCGTTTGGTAATAGATGGGAACGGCGTGTACGAGATCGACGAGGACTGTCAGAAGGGAAGGCCAAAGAGCGGCGGCAGGCCCGGTGAGGAGGAGCCTGCGCCCGCGGGCGACCGGAAACGCGGCGTGAAAAAATGGGGCTGTGCGTAATGCACAACCCCGTTGCCGCCTGCGATGCGGCGTGTGTCTTAGCAGAAGCTGTTTCCGCCTCCGCAGCAGCATAAGAGCAGGAGAATCCAGATGATGCAGTCGCATCCGCCGCCGCCGAAAGAACCGCAGCCATTTCCGCATCCGCAGCCGTTATGTTCAAATCCTCCGCAGCAGCAGAGCAGGATAAGAATGAGGAATATGCAGTTGCATCCTCCGCTATTGCTGCTCTCGCATCCACAGCCGCATCCACAGTTTGTTGCCGCTAAATCACTCATATTGTTTCCTCCGGATATTTTTCTTTACACTCCATCATATGTGCGGTTGCTTGCCCCAGTTTACTATTTTTCCAAAAAAATAAAAACTTAACTTTGTGTCCGTGGGAAAGTGTTGTATAATGGAGAAAATTGCCTCCGCGGGCGCGGGGGAGAAGGATGTGAGACGAGATGGAGAAACTTTATGAGAGCACTCCTTATTTAAAAGAATTTGACGCCGTGGTCACGGGGGTCTTTGAGCGCGGCGACGGGCATTTTCTGGTGACCCTGGACCGGACGGCCTTCTACCCGGAGGGCGGCGGACAGCCCTCGGATATCGGGACGCTGGGTGGTGTGTTCGTGGTTCACGCCGGGGAAAAGGACGGCCAGGTGTTCCACGAGACCACGGGGGCCCTTCGCGCCGGGGATAGAGTGCATGGGGAAATCGACTGGGACCGCCGCTTTTCCAACATGCAGAATCACTCCGGGGAGCATCTGGTCTCCGGTTTAATTCACCAGACATTTGGCTATGATAATGTTGGGTTCCATATGGGGAGGGACGAGATCACCATTGATTTTAACGGCCCCATCGGTCCGGACCAGCTGTTGGAGATCGAGCGCCGGGCCAACCGGATGATCTGGGAGAATCTTCCCATCGCCGTCATGTACCCGTCGGGGCAGGAGCTTGCGTCCATGGATTACCGCAGCAAGAAGGAGATCGAGGGGCAGGTGCGCCTGGTTGAGATCCCCGGCGCGGACTGCTGTGCCTGCTGCGGCACCCACGTGGAGCGGACCGGCGAGATCGGCATGGTCAAGTTCACCGGCATGATCAATTACAAGGGCGGCGTCCGCATTTCCCTGCTCTGCGGCATGAGGGCCCTGGAGGACTACGAGCGCAAGCAGGAGCAGATCCGTCAGATCTCGGTGCTCCTGTCGGCGAAGCAGGAGAGCCTGGTGGAGGCCGTGGAGCGGATGAAGCAGGAATCCGCTGAGAAGGACGGCCAGATGGTGGGATTGTACCGCCAGCTGTTCGGGCTCAAGTGCAGCGCCATGGCGCCCGGAGATTCGCCGCTTCTGGTTCTGGAGGAGGGGCTTTCGCCGGTGCAGCTTCGCCAGTACGCCAACCTTCTGATGGAGGAGGGGCGGGGCAGTGTGATCCTGGCCCTGACGCCCGCGAAGGAGGGCTTTCACTATGTGCTGGCCAGCCGCACGGAGGACATGCGCCTGCTCTCTAAGACCCTGAACGGGAAGCTTTCCGGCCGCGGCGGCGGCAGCCCCCAGATGGTGCAGGGAAGCTTTGCGGCGGGAGAGAGTATGATCAGAGAGACATTTTCAGCGTGTACAGATGGAGAGACGTATGAATCTAAATAGAGAAAATATGATACGCATGATGCAGCTGATCCTGTTCACCGTGGTGGTGCTGGCGGCTGCGCTCAATTACAACCGGGTGCTTCTGCTTCTGGCGCGGGGGATCGGGCTTCTGTTTCCGTTCCTTCTGGGGGCGGCCGTCGCCTTTGTCTTAAATGTGCCCATGCGCTTCCTGGAACGGCACATCCATTTTAAGGAGAACAGCAGGCTTAAGCGTCTCGTCTGCATGGTCATAGCCATCGTTCTGGTGTTTACCGTGCTGGGGGTGGTCATTCTTCTGGTGGTGCCGGAGATCACCAGGACCGTGCGCACCGTCGCCGAGCAGATTCCGGTGTTCTTTTCCCACTTACAGCAGTGGGCCAATGTGATTTTCGTGCAGTATCCGGAGCTTCTTGAGAGCATCAACCGCGCGTCCATCGACTGGGGAAAGATGGTGGAGGAGCTGGCCGGCTTTATCCACGCCGGCGCCGGGAATCTGCTGTCGTCCACCATGACGGCGGCGGGAGCCATCGTGAGCGGCATTACCTCCGTATTCATCGGATTTGTGTTTGCCGTCTATATTCTCCTTCAGAAGGAGGTGCTCTGCCGCCAGTTTAAGAAGCTGATCCAGGCGTTTCTGCCGGCACGGGCGGAGGCGGTGTTCCGGGTGGCTGCGCTGACGGAGCGGACGTTCTCAAAGTTTCTGGCCGGCCAGTGCGTGGAGGCGGTGATCCTGGGGACCATGTTCTTTCTGGTGCTCACGTTCTGCCGCCTGCCCTATGCGCTGCTCATCGGCGTGCTCATCGCGTTCACGGCGCTGATCCCGGTGTTCGGCGCGTTCATCGGGTGGTTTATCGGCGCGTTTCTGATGCTGATGGTCAATCCGCTGCAGGCGCTGATATTCACGGTGATTTTCCTCATCCTTCAGCAGATCGAGGGAAATCTCATCTATCCCCATGTGGTGGGAAATTCCGTGGGGCTTCCCTCCATCTGGGTGCTGGCGGCGGTGACGCTGGGCGGCAGCATGATGGGGATTCTGGGAATGCTGATTTTTATTCCGCTGTGTTCCGTGGCCTACACGCTTCTTAAGGAGAAGGTGAACCGGAATTTAGAGCGCCAGGCAAAGAGAGAGGAAGAGCATGAGAAAGCGGATTCGTGAGTACGGGATCACGGTCGGGGAAGGCCGGCCGGGGAGATTAAATAAGATAAGCGACGTGCCTGGCGTCCTGGTGGGACACGCCACCGTGGACGACGAGCGGCACAAGACGGGCGTCACGGTCATTCTGCCCTGTAGGGAGAATGTGTTCACGAATAAGATGACGGCCGCGTCCTACGTCCACAACGGATTCGGAAAGAGCCTGGGGCTGGTGCAGCTTGAGGAGCTGGGCACGCTGGAGACGCCTATCGCCCTGACCAGCACCATGAACGTGGGGAAGGTTCACGACGCGCTGGCGGATTACATGGCCGGGCTGAATAAGGCGCAGGGCATCCGTGTGTTGTCGGTCAATCCCGTGGTGGGTGAGTGCAACGACTCCGTCTTAAGCGAAACCGCCGACCGGGCGGTGGAAGCCTCCCACGTGCGCGCGGCCATCGCGGCGGCGGAGGCGGACTTTGAGGAGGGGGACGTGGGCGCCGGAAAGGGCACGGTCTGCTTCGGGATGAAGGGCGGCATCGGCTCCGCCTCCAGGCTGATGGAGCTGGGAGGAGAGACCTATACGCTGGGCGTGCTGGTGCAGACCAATTTCGGGAGAACGGAAGATTTTATCCTGAACGGGGAAGCCGTCGGGCGGAAGATAAAGGAGAAGATCGAGCCGACGGCGCTGGACCGGGGCTCCGTGATGGTCGTGGCGGCCACCGATCTGCCGGTGTCGGACCGCCAGCTGGGCCGGATCCTTAAGCGGGCCGGCGTGGGGCTTAGCCGCTGCGGCTCCTTCATGGGCCATGGCAGCGGCGATATTGTCATCGGATTTACCACGGCCAACCGCATCCCCTTCGGGGGCGGGGAGGCAGTGCTTGGGATGCGCATATTGAAGGAGAGTCTTCTGGAGACCGCCTTCCGCGCCATTGCCGAGGCCACGGAGGAGGCGGTGCTAAACTCCCTCGCCATGGCCAGGACAGTGACCGGCTATGACGGGACGGTAAAATATTCGCTGGCAGATGTCTGCCTGGATCAGTCGGCAGAATCAAAATCTGCGCGGTAGACGGCGCCGCCGGTGCGGATCTCAATGTAAGAGAGATTGAACTGCTCGTCCATGATTTCCACCTGGTATTCAAACACGGAACCATCCTGATGCTTCGAGAGGAACAGGTAGGTTCCGTTTTCTTTGTCCTCCATCTGGTCGCAGATCTCCTCGTAGATCTCCAGGCCATCGACGGGGCCCGCATATCCGGCGGTGCGGATTTTATCTTCTATGATTCTGAATAACTCGTCCATGTGTGAGTCCTCCTGTTGGGTAGAATGTGTGATGTATGTAGTATACGGCAAGGGGCGCACCGTTTCAAGTGCTGAAATGCAGGTTTGCGGTTTTGCGGGGAAGCGGGTATCTTGCCCTCTGTCCGGCGGCTGTGTATAATGGAGAAAACTGTGAGAGAGGAAAAAAGGATGGCGTATTTCCCTTTATTTGTAGATATCAAAGGAAAGGACGTGCTGGTGGCCGGCGGGGGAGCCGTGGCCGCCAGGCGGGTGGAGAGTCTTCTGTCTTTCGGCGCGCGGGTCACCGTGGTCGCTCCGGAGATAGACGGAAAAATTGAGACGCTGCTCAGACAGTACGGGGGGAGCAGCGAAACGGATGCGTATACCAGCAGTGGGAATGGCGGGGAGGAAAGCCCGCTTCAGGTGATCCGGATGCGCTTTGAGGAGTACGTGCGGGACACCGGGCGCGGCGCGGCGGCAGCCACCCCCTGGATGCTTCTGGCCGCCGCCGGTTCTTCCGAGGTGAACCGCCTGGCGGCGGAATGGGGGCGGCAGAGGGGAGCGCTTGTCAACCGGGCCGACGACCGGTCGGCCTGCGATTTCTATTTTCCGGCGCTCATCACCTCGGGGGAGACCGTGGTGGGAGTGACCTCCGGCGGGGGAGACCATCATCTGGCGGCCCGTGTGGCGGGGCGGATCCGTGAGGCGCTTCCGGAGATGATGGAGGAGTGAGCCTCCTTAAGATCTTCCAGGAGAATCCGCGGCACTCTGAGGCCGCCGCGGCCGGAGCCGAGCTCGATGTCGGGTTTGTTGGATCCGTGGAAATCGGAGCCGCCGGAGGGGAGCAGGCCGCAGGCCCTGCAGATGACCTGCAGTCTGGCAGTCTGGCCCGGCGTGTGGGAGCTGTAGTAGACCTCCATGCCCTTTAGGCCGGCCTCCGTCAGATGTCTGGCCAGCTCCTCCGTCTTCTTCCAGCCCAGCCTGTACTGGACCGGATGGGCCAGCACCGGCAGGCCGCGGGCCCCGGCGATGAGTTCGATGGCCCGCTCGGGCCGTATCTTTTCCCGCGGGATGAAATAGGGCTTCCCGGGGGAGAGATATTTTTTAAAGGCCTGGTCCATGGAGGAGACGTAGCCGCGGCTTAGGAGCGCGCGGGCGAAGTGGGCGCGGGTGATGACCGTGTCCGGATTTCCCCCGGTCAGGTCTTCGTGTGTCAGGGAAAGGCCGCCGGCTTCAAAGCGCTTAAGCATGGCCAGGTTCCGCTCGTCCCTGGTCCTTCTCATGTTCGTGAGAAAATCCCGCAGCGCCGGGTTTTCGCTGTCGATGAAAAGTCCCAGCATGTGGATCTCGGTGCCCTCGTAGTCGCAGGAGAGCTCCGTGCCGGGAACCACCTCCAGGGGCGTCCCTCTGGCGGCATCCATGGCTTCGGCGATTCCGTCCACCGTGTCATGGTCCGTGAGTGCGATGGCTGCCAGCGGAACTCCCAGCGCGCGGCGCACCACCTCCGCCGGGGACAGCGTGCCGTCGGACGCTGTGGAATGGACATGAAGATCAATAAATTCCATGAAATCCTCCCTTGATTTAGTCATATTTTTATATATTTTAGCATGATATTCCAGGTGTGGAAACAGGAGGAAAAAGTTTTTTTAAAATCGGCAAAATAACCATTTCTTTTTTCATAAAGTATGTTATACTATATCATGTGTTACTGGACCCGGTAACGGGCGAAAGCATACATATATATAGAGATTAAGGTGGATACTATGACAGAATACAGACGAAATTCGGGAAGCCGTTCCGGAAGGCGCAGCGCGCCGGGCGGAAGGCAGAGCAGAGACCGGCTGAGCGCCGTTAAGAGCGCCCGCAGCTCGGGCAGCCGGAGAGGAGGAAACCACAGGAAGAAGAATGGTCCGGACATTACGAAGATTCTCATGTACGGCATTGCCGCCGTCATTCTTCTGATTGTCATTTTCCTGGTGGTTAAGATGGTTGGCAGCCGCCCCGCCTCGGGGGACACCACATCGGAGCCGGAGACGGAGCTTGAGAAGGAAGTGACCGTGGACGGCGTGGTGATCACCGGCATGCTCCGCGAGGAGGCCATGGAGACCATTGTGGATCACATCGACTGGGGCATGAAGGTCGTATACGACGATAAGGAAGCGGAAGTCCCGAACCTGATGGAGGCGAAGGTGGACGAGCTTCTGGAGGAGATCTATCACGGGGAGCCGAAGGAGACCTATGAGCTGGATACGGACGGCCTTTCCGAGGCCATCACGGCGGCGGTGGACACCATTGCCGACGGATGGGATGTGAAGCCGCGAAACGGCGGGATCTCCGAGTTTGACAGCGAGAGCGGCAGCTTCAAGTTCGCGGAGGGGACCGTGGGAATCGTCATCGACCGCGAGAAGATGGCGGCCGATATTGAGTCCGCACTGAAGGAAAAGAATTACAGAGCGAATATACAGGCATCGGCCAGTGAGCAGCAGCCGGAGATGACGGCGGCCCAGGCCAAAGAGATGTATAAAACCATCGGAACCTACACGACCAAAACCACCTCGAATAAAGACAGAAACGAGAACATCCGCCTGGCGTCCAATGCCTTAAACGGCAAGATCTTAAATCCGGGCGAGGAGTTTTCCTTCAACGATACCACCGGCGCCAGGACGACGGATAAGGGCTACAAGCCCGCCGGCGCCTACGTGAACGGCGTGCTGGTGGAGGAGCCGGGCGGCGGCGTGTGCCAGGTTTCGTCCACGCTCTACAACGCGGTTATTTTCTCCGGGTTAAAGACCACGGAGCGCCACGCCCACAGCTACGAGCCCAGCTATGTGACGCCGGGCGAGGACGCCATGGTCAGCTACGGCGGCCCGGATATGAAGTTTACCAACACCTCGGAGTTCCCCATCGCCATCCGCGCCAGCTTCTATAACCAGGAGCTGACGATCTCCATCTACGGCGTGCCGATTCTGGAGGAGGGCGTGAAGGTGAGGATGCACTCGGAGAAGGTCAGCGACATCGATCCGCCGCCGCCTGTCTACGAGGAGGACCAGACGCTCCAGCCGGGTGTCGAGGTGGTGGCCAAGGAGCCCACGCTGGGAAGCCGCTGGACCACGAACCTGGTGATCACCAAGGATGGAACCGTCGTCAGCGACGAGTTCTTCCACAACAGCAGCTATCGCGGCAAGGCTGCCACCATCAAGAGAAATACATCTGGAACGGTCGTTCTGCCGGAGGGAGAGAGCGGCGCGTCGCTGTCCTCCGACGAGAGCTCCGTGCTGGATCCCAACGCTCCGACGGATGAGAACGCCTCCCAGGGCAGCGCGGAGGGACCGGGAAATAATACTCCGGTGAGTCCGGGAACGGGTGCGGAGCCGGGCGGTTCACCGGCCGGGCCATCACAGGATTCCCCATCCCCCGGAAGTCCGGGCGGCAGCACAGGCCCTGTGAGCCCCGGCGGACAGACGTCCCCCACAGCCCCGTCTGCTGAGACGCCGTCTGTTATAACTCCCATCGGCGAGAAGCCGACCCAGGAGTCCACAGCCGCGCCAATCGGCCCTGGAATGTAAAGAATACGCGGACTGCGGCATATTTATGCCGCGGTCCGTATCTTTTTGCGCATTGTTTTAAAAATAATACGTAACAGGCGCTGGTTTTTGTTTGCATTTTGTTAAATAATTGGTATAATATTATGCAGGTATTTTTTTCTGTCCAGATCCGAGGGTTGAGACGGAAGATAAAAATATATACTATTCATTTTTGTAGGAGGAATTTCACTATGGCAAGAAAAATGAAAACCATGGATGGAAACCACGCAGCGGCCCACGCTTCCTATGCGTACACCGACGTTGCGGCAATCTATCCCATCACCCCCTCTTCTGTAATGGCTGAGGCAACAGACGAGTGGGCAACTGAGGGCAGGACCAACATCTTCGGTCAGACCGTTCAGGTTACTGAGATGCAGTCCGAGGCTGGTGCGGCTGGTACCGTACACGGATCTCTGGCGGCTGGTGCTCTTACGACCACCTACACCGCTTCCCAGGGCCTTCTTCTTATGATTCCTAACCTTTATAAGATTGCCGGTGAGCAGCTTCCGGGCGTGTTCAACGTATCTGCACGTGCGCTTGCGACCCACGCGCTCTCCATCTTCGGCGACCACTCCGATATCTACGCATGTCGTCAGACCGGCTGCGCGATGCTCTGCAGCTCCAGCGTTCAGGAGGTTATGGACTTAACTCCCGTCGCTCACTGTGCAGCGATCAAGGGTAAGATTCCGTTCATCAACTTCTTCGACGGTTTCAGAACCTCCCACGAGATTCAGAAGATCGAGACCTGGGATTACGAGGACTTAAAGGATCTGGTTGACATGGATGCCATCGACGCATTCCGCAAGAACGCCCTGAATCCGAACCATCCCTGCCAGAGAGGTTCCGCTCAGAACCCGGATATCTTCTTCCAGGCGAGAGAGGCATGCAACCCGTACTACGACGCGATGCCCGCGATCGTACAGGAGTACATGGACAAGGTGAACGCGAAGATCGGTACCGATTACAAGCTGTTCAACTACTACGGTGCGGCAGATGCCGAGCACATCATCATTGCCATGGGTTCCGTGTGCGACACCATCGAGGAGACCATCGACTATCTGACAGCTGCCGGACAGAAGGTCGGCGTTGTGAAGGTACGTCTTTACAGACCGTTCAGCGCAGAGGCACTGGTAGCAGCGATCCCGGAGACCGTGAAGCAGATTTCCGTTCTCGACAGAACGAAAGAGCCGGGCGCACTGGGCGAGCCGCTTTACCTCGACGTTGTAGCTGCCTTAAAGGGCACGAAGTTCCACGATATCCCGGTATTCACCGGCCGTTACGGTTTAGGTTCCAAGGACACCACTCCGGCACAGATCGTGGCTGTTTACAACAACAGTGAGAAGCAGAAATTCACCATCGGTATCGAGGATGACGTGACCAACTTATCCCTTAAGCTGGGCGATCCGATCGTTACCACTCCGGCCGGCACCATCAACTGCAAGTTCTGGGGTCTGGGCGCCGACGGTACCGTAGGTGCAAACAAGAACTCCATCAAGATCATCGGCGACAACACCGATATGTACGCACAGGCTTACTTTGACTATGATTCCAAGAAGTCCGGCGGTGTGACCATGTCCCACCTGCGTTTCGGACATACCCCGATCAAGTCCACCTACCTGATCCGTCAGGCGAACTTCGTGGCCTGTCACAACCCGTCCTACATCCGCAAGTACAACATGGTCCAGGAGCTGGTTGACGGAGGTACCTTCCTTCTCAACTGTCCGTGGGATATGGAGGGACTTGAGAAGCACCTTCCGGGACAGGTTAAGAAATATATTGCCGAGCACAACATCAAGTTCTACACCATCGACGGTGTGAAGATCGGTATTGAGACCGGCATGGGCCCGACACGTATCAACACCATCCTTCAGTCCGCATTCTTCAAGCTGGCTGACATCATCCCGGCGGACAAGGCCAACGAGCTGATGAAGGCTGCCGCGAAGGCAACCTACGGCCGCAAGGGCGAGGACGTGGTTATGAAGAACTGGGCAGCCATCGACGCCGGCGCACAGCAGGTGGTTGAGGTTCAGGTTCCGGAGAGCTGGAAGAACTGCGAGGACGAGGGCCTCGATATGGTTCACATCACCGAGGGCAGAGAGGACGTTAAGAAGTTCGTCAACACCATCCAGGCGAAGGTGAACGCTCAGGAGGGCAACACGCTTCCTGTATCCGCATTCGTTGACTACGTAGACGGTACGACTCCGTCCGGTTCCTCCGCATATGAGAAGCGCGGCATCGCCGTTGACGTTCCCGTATGGAATCCGGACAACTGTATCCAGTGTAACTTCTGTTCCTACGTTTGCCCGCACGCAGTTATCCGTCCGGTTGCCATGACCGAGGAGGAGGCAGCCAAGGCTCCGGCAGACATGAAACAGCTTCCGATGACCGGCATGCCGGGATACAAGTTCTCCATGACCATCTCCGCTCTGGATTGTACCGGATGCGGCTCCTGTGCAAACGTCTGCCCGGGCAAGAAGGGCGAGAAGGCACTGACCATGGCTGGTCTTGAGGAGAATTTAGGCGAGCAGAAGATCTTCGACTTCGGCCGCACCCTTCCGATCAAGGAGGAGGTTATCGCCAAGTTTAAGGAGACCACAGTAAAGGGCAGCCAGTTCAAGCAGCCGCTCCTTGAGTTCTCCGGCGCATGCGCAGGCTGCGGCGAGACTCCTTACGCGAAGTTAATCACCCAGCTGTTCGGTGACAGAATGTATATCTCCAACGCAACCGGATGTTCCTCCATCTGGGGCAACTCCTCACCGTCCACGCCTTACACCGTGAACGCCAAGGGCCAGGGCCCGGCATGGGACAACTCCCTGTTTGAGGATAACGCCGAGTTCGGTTACGGTATGCTTCTTGCCCAGAACGCGTTAAGAGACGGCTTAAAGGCAAAGGTTGAGCAGGTAATGGCTGCTGACCAGGCGACCGAGGAGATCAAGGCTGCATGCAAGGAGTGGTTAGACACCTTCGGCATCGGCGCATTAAACGGTTCCGCTACGGACAAGCTTGTCGCTGCATTAGAGGGCGTTGACTGCGATATCTGCAGAGAGATCGTTAAGAACAAAGACTTCCTGGCCAAGAAATCCCAGTGGGTATTCGGCGGCGACGGATGGGCTTACGATATCGGCTTCGGCGGTGTTGACCACGTTCTGGCCAGCGGCAAGGACATCAACATCATGGTATTCGATACCGAGGTTTACTCCAACACCGGCGGTCAGTCCTCCAAGGCTACCCCGACCGGTTCTGTGGCACAGTTCGCAGCAGGCGGTAAGGACGTGAAGAAGAAAGACCTTGCTTCCATCGCCATGAGCTACGGCTACGTATACGTTGCACAGATCGCCATGGGCGCTGACTACAACCAGACCGTGAAGGCTCTGGCTGAGGCTGAGGCATATCCGGGTCCGTCCCTGGTTATCGCTTACGCTCCCTGTATCAACCACGGCATCAAGAAGGGCATGAGCAAAGCTCAGACCGAGGAGAAGCTGGCGGTTGAGGCTGGTTACTGGCACAACTTCCGGTTCAACCCGGCTGCAGAGAACAAGTTCACTCTGGACAGCAAGGCTCCGACCGGAGACTACCAGGCATTCTTAAAGGGCGAGGTCCGCTACGCATCCCTGGCTCTCAAGAACCCGGAGAGAGCTGCCGTACTGTTCGAGAAGAACGAGGAGGCTGCGAAGGAGCGTTACGCTTACTTAAGCAAGCTGGTTGCTCTGTACGGAAAAGAGTGATTGAAAAAATCATGGAGACGAATCGTTGAGACTCGTTGAAAAGTGTTAAACTATAAGAGGGTGTCCCCCAAGTCAATTCATGGCTTTGGGGACACCCTCTTAGTTGTGTAGCAGGATATTCAGTTTCCGATCTGTCAGCCATATTTCGATCCGCAGAAATCTGCAGCAAATCAGTGATTCGCCATCTTCAGAATCTCATACACATCCGCCTGGTGCAGTTTCTTGAAGTTCGCCAGGGTGATGGTGTCGTTCAATGTGGCGCGTCTCGCCATATCCTGGATTTCCTCATCGGTGCGCACGCCGGTCTCCAGCTCGCCGATGGATACGGGCATCCCGATGGAGCGGAAGTAGTCGGCCGTTTTCTCGATGCCCAGTCTGGCAGCCTCCTCTGTGTCCGTCTCTTCAACACCCCAGACGTCCCTGGCGTACTTTGCGAAGCGCTCCGGCTCCTCCGGGCACACGTACTTCGCCCAGGACTCCCAGACCGCCGACAGGCTGGCCCCGTGGGCCACATCGTATTTGGCGCTCAGCTCATGGCCGATCTTGTGGGGGCCGAAGTCTGTCACGGCGCCCAGGCCGGTGAGACCGTTGTGGGAGAGGCTGCTGCACCACATGAGCTCACTCATGGCGTCGTAGTCCTGCTGGTTTTCCAGGGCCTTCCGGCCGTTTCTTATGACCGTGCGCAGGAGAGCGGCGGCGATCTCGTCGGTCATCTCATTTCCCTTGGTGTGGGTGAAATAGCGGTCCAGCGTGTGCATCATGATGTCCACGATGCCGCAGGTCACCTGGTAGCGGGGAAGGGTATAGGTGAGCTCCGGGTTCATGATTGCAAATTTCACGCGGTTGAACGGCGTGTTGATGCCGGCCTTGCGCCCGATCTCCTCGTTGGTGAGAACCGCGGAGTCGCTCATCTCGCTGCCGGCGGCAGGGATGGTGAGGACGACGCCCACGGGAAGGCTCTTCGTGAGAGGGGCCTGTCCCGTCCAGATATCCCAGAGCTTTGTGTCCGGGTTGGCCGTGCCGTGGGCGATGCCTTTGGCGGTGTCGATGACGCTGCCGCCTCCGACGGCCAGGATAAAGTCAGCATTGAAATCCAGCGCCTGTTTCACGCCTTTCTCGGCCAGGGAGAGGCGGGGATTGGGCTGCACGCCGCCGATCTCCGTCCAGGCGATATCAGCCGCGTCCAGCTCGCTCTGGATTCGCTGGAGCAGACCGCTGCGCCGGACGCTGCCGCCGCCGTAGACGATCAGCACACGGCTGCCGTTCCAGCGGCTGACAGCCGCCGCCGTCTGGGCCTCGGCGTCCTTTCCGAAAATGACCTCCGTGGGAGCGTAGTATACGAAATTCTGCATGATGGGATCCTCCTGTTGTACTTTCTTTTGTGAAAATTATAGAATAGAATGGGGGGATTTTCAAGGAATAAGAAAAAGACGTGCAAGAAGCGTTTCCAATTCGCTTTTTGCACGTCTTTTCTACATTCTATACAGAAGATAATGCCTTAGTTCGCACCCGCCTTCTTCGCCTGTATCTTTCTGATTACCGGATACAGTGCAAACGCCAGGATAATCAGAACGATGATGATGGCGATGGGACGGCTGAAGAAGTAGGGGATCAGTCCGCCCTTGGGGGCTGCCATGATCAGGGTACGGCGGAAGTTGGACTCCAGGATGTCGGCCAGAACCACGCCCAGCACCAGGGGAGCCGGCTCGAAGCCGTAAATCTTCATCAGATAGCCCAGAAGGCCAAACACCAGCATGATGATAACCTCGTACATATTGTTGCTGAGAGCGTAGGTTCCGATGCAGGCCAGAGCCACGATGATGGGAACCAGTACGGAGTTGGGCACCAGGCAGATGCGGGCCATCTGCTTCGCCATGGACACGCCGATAATACCCATCAGAATGTTGGCGAACAGGAAACCGAGGAAAATCGCGTAGGTGGTGGGAGCCTTGGAACCGATGAACAGGTCGCTTCCGGGCTGCAGACCATGCATCAGCAGCGCGCCGTAGAGGATGGCCGTCACAGGGCTGCCAGGAATACCCAGGGTAAACAGCGGGATCATGGCGCCGCCGCAGGCCGCGTTGTTGGACGCCTCGGAGGCTGCGATGCCGACGATGGAGCCCTTGCCGAACTCGTCCGGATGTTTGGAGGTGCGTTTGGCAAGTCCATAGCTGATCCAGGCCGCGATGGAGCAGCCTGCCGCCGGGATAAAGCCGACGAATGCGCCGATGGCGGAGCTTCTTAACATGGTGGGCATGAGAAGCTTCGTGTTTCCTTTTTTCCAGCGTTTGCCCTTAAGACCTGCCGCCGGGTCATCCACGATGGTGGAGCCGCTTCCCTGCATCAGCTTCTGGACAAGCACCAGAACCTGGGAGATGGAAAACAGGCCGATCAGGATGGGAGTGGAGTCTAAGCCGTCCTCCAGCCAGAGCTGTCCGAAGGTAAAGCGGGACACGCCGGTGATGGAGTCCATACCGATACAGCCGACCAGAAGGCCGAAGAGAGCGGAAAAAATACCTTTCGCCTGGTTGTCTCCGGTGAGACCCGCGACGACCAGAACACCGAAGCAGGCCACCAGGAAATACTCAAGTACCGAGAACATCTGGCTGATTTTTCCCAGTGCCGGGGCAAAGAGAATCAGACAGATGGCGCCGATGATACCGCCGAGAACGGAGGCCACGGTGACGACGGAGATCGCCTCCATGCCCTGGCCCTTCTGGGTCATGGCATAGCCGTCCATGGTGGTCGCGGCCGAGGCAGCCGTACCAGGGGTATGGCACAGAACAGCAGTGATGGAGCCGCCATACACGCCGGTGGTATACATGGCGGTCATCATAACCAGAGCCGCCGTCGGCGTCATGGAAAATGAAATCGGAAGCAGCAGTGCAATACCGACGGAAGGGCCAAGGCCCGGGATAATACCGATGATCATACCGCCGATCACGCCCACCATCAAGGCCAGGATGACCTCGATGGAAAGAAAGGACATCATCGCAGCAGATAAATATTCAAGCATTTACAATTTCTCCTTTCTTTTTATACGTAGCGGAAGAGCCAGCCCAAAGCGCCGATCTTGTAGATCGGAAGGTGAAGGATGACAACGAATGTGACGAAGCAGAGAATTGTGTAGAGCACCGTGATCACCAGATTCACCTTCATGGACTTAAGCTTTAAGAACTTCTGTGTCAAAATCATGAAAATCGGCGTTGCGATCCAGTATGCGACATATCTGAATCCCAGGAAATACAGGAAGATAAAAAACATAAACAGGAACGCGTAGCTGCTTTCTTTAATTGTGAGCGGATATTTGAAATCTCCGTTCTGCTCTCTGGTAAGGCGCAGGCCCTTAAGGGTGATGAACAGGGCACAGAGCGCCATCAGTACAGACAGTGCGATGGGAAGATAGGCGGCTTCCCCGGGAATCTGTAGTGCGTTGATTAAGAAAAACGCACAGAAGCAGAGAAGCACCAGTCCCACCCACGTGTCGCGATGGTATTTTTTAGCCATAGTAATTTCCCCTCATTGTAATGTTTAAATTATTCGGTTACTCCCCAGATCTCTTTTCTCGCATCTACCTGGCTCTCCAGAAGAGCTCTGAAATCGTCTCCTGCGGTCGTATCAAGCTGCAGTCCGAGGGATTCCATGTTCTGCTTGTACTCGTCGGTGGCCATGGCGTTCTGCATGGCTTCGGTCATGGTTGCCACGATCTCGGCGTCTACACCGTTGGGATAGAAGTAACCGCGAACTGCGTAAGCGACATAGCTCTGTCCGCAGGCCTCCTCGATGGTGGGAACGTCCGGCATGAAGGAGCTGCGCTCGTCGGAGAATACGCAGATGATCTTCATCTCGCCGTTCTTATAGGAGTTCAGTACGTCGGAAACCGATGCAAAGAACACGTCTGTATCACCGGACAGGAACATGCCGCGGCTGTCGGAAGCGCCGTCTACAGGAACAACGGTGATCTGTGTGCCAAAGTTCTGCTTGAACCATTCAGCAGTGGTTGCATCGCCGTCGGTGATGCCGGTGGCCTGTGCGGAGACGATGACCGGGTTGCTTTTACCATATTCGATGAAGCTGTCCAGATCTGTGAAACGGGATTCGTTGGAACGGATCGCCATTACATTGTAGTCGATGGCCTGGTTGCACAGCATCTGTACGTCATCCAGATTGTACTCTCTGGGATTTACATCGTCCAGCTCGCCCATTGCGTAGTTGTGGTTGATCAGTCCGATGGTGTAGCCGTCAGAGTAGTCGCCGGTGATGAGATCGGTCCATGCGACCCAGCCGCCGGAACCGGTCTGATTTTCTACAACTACATTTACGCCAAGTTCATTGGAAAGCGCTGTAGCCATGTTGCGTGCACCGATATCCGTTCCGCCGCCGGCCGAGAAGGGGCAGACAAGGGTGATGGTGTCCGTGGGGAACTCCCCGTTGCTTTTTTTAGCAGGCGCCTGGGTGGCAGTCTGTCCGCCGTCAGCGGCTGTGTCTCCACCGGATGCTCCGCAGGCGGTGATGGAAAGTGCAAGCGCACATGCAGTGAGAAGTGTTAATGTCTTTTTCATTGGTTGTCCTCCTTATTTTTCCTCCATAATGAAACTGACTTTATTGTATTCGTGTTTTCCTCTTAAAACAAACAGCTTTTTTGTTTTATGGCACAATAAAAAGACTGTAATTCGGATGCAAATTGGCAAAATGACGAGAAAATCCGCTGTGTTACAACTGTTTTACTGTGACAATAAGCGGAAATGCTGTTGGACAGTGGTGACGGCACCTCCTTATACTGGCTTTGCATGAAAGGAAAATATTTATTCAGGAGGTGCACCATGACAAAAAGAGAACGGATCCGCGCGGTGGTGGAAGGCAGGGAACCGGACAAGCTTCCCTATTCCTTCTGGACTCATTTGCCGGGAATCGACCTGGACCCGGAGCGTCTGGCCGAGGAGACCTATAAATTTTACCGCACGTACGATGTGGATTTTATTAAGACAATGAACAACGGCATGTATGCCATCGAAGATTTCGGATGTGAGATCGACTATTCGGAAGTGTTAAAGGGGGGCGTGGCCCATGTGGTGAAGACGCCCATCCACCAGGCGGAGGACTGGTATAAGCTGAGCGTATGTCCGGTGGATAAAGGAAGCCTTGCGAGGGAGCTTAAAAGCCTGGCCCTCTTGCTGGAAAAGACGAAGCAGGAGGACGTGCCGGTGATTTTCACGGTGTTCAGCCCCATCACCACCGCAAACAAGCTTTCCGGGGGAACCCTGCGTCAGTACCTGGCCGACGGCCACGGCAAGGCGGTGCATCACGCGTTAAAAATCATCACCGAGACCACCTGCCAGGTGGCGAAACGGGCCATCGAGCTGGGAGCCGACGGCATTTTCTTCGCGGCCCAGTCCAGTACCTACGATTTTATGACAGCGGAGGAGTACGAGGAGTACGGCGTTCCCTACGATATGGAGGTCCTTGAGGCGGCCAAGGACGGCTGGATGAATACCATCCACGCCCACGGGCCCAACATCATGCTGGAGCTTCTGAAAAATTACCCGGTGGACGTGTTCAACTGGCACGCCTGGGAGACTTACCCGGCCGTGGACGAGGCGTCCCTGGTGACGGGGAAATGCCTCATGGGAGGCTTAAACCGCACCGACATCACCCAGTGCAACCGCAACGCCATCCGCCATCAGATTTTCGAGTGCTTCAAAATGATGAAAGGGCGCGGTCAGATATTGACACCGGGCTGCGTGATACGGTATCCTTTAGATACAAAAATGCTTGGTTTCATCAAGACGACCAAGGAGGAAATCGAGCAGAAAATGATTGTATACAGCCGTTAGTATGTAAATTTTTTGCAGGCCATGCGGATGAACTCGGCGGCGGCCCGGTTCAGATAGTGTCCCTTTAAGTAGGAGACCGTGATGGACTGGGTGCCCGCCGGGAAGTCCAGGGGGAAGACGGAGACCGAGGATTTCCAGTCGTAGGGCGTCATAAAGAGAGAGACCCTGGTGGCGAAGATTTCCGGAAGCACGATGGCGCCCAGGCCCACGGAGCAGAGGGAGACCAGCGTGGACATGCTGGAAGTCTCAAGGACCACCGACGGCTCCACCTGGTAGTGGCGGCAGCATTTTTCAAACATCTCGCCCAGCCACACGTTGTGCTGCATCTTGATGAAGGGGCAGTCAGCGAACAGGCGGAAGTCCTGCATGGTTCCCGGATACGGGTAGGGCTTGTCCGGCGCCAGGTATTTTTTGAGAAATGAGTTGGGCACCGCGCAGACCAGATGCTCCGTGTGCAGCAGCTCCTCGTGAACCTGGTCCGGGTCGTCCATGGCGAAGCCGATGCGAAGATCCGCCCGGCCCTCGTAGAGCGCCCGGTTGATTTCCAGCGTCGTCCCCTCCACCAGCTTTAAGTCGATCTGGGGAAACAGCGTGTGGAACTCCGGCAGGATGTCCGGCAGCATGACGGCGCCCCTGGAGGTGCTGATGCCGATGGTCAGCTCGCCCTTGCGGAAATCCCGCAGGTCCTGCATGGCGGTTTCCAGCTGTTTTTTCTCGTCCAGCAGGTTCTGGCTGCGGCGGTAGAGCGTCTCGCCGGCGTCCGTCAGCGTCACCGGCTGGGTGCGGTTAAATAACACCACGCCAAATTCCGATTCCAGCCTGGAAATGTGGTTGCTCAAGGACTGCTGCGAGATAAACAGACGCTTGGCGGCCTTCGTGAAATTGAGTTCCTCAGCGGCGATGCTGAAATAGTAAAGGTTCAGAAAATTCATGGCGGTTCCTCCCGAATCGATCAGACATAACGGCTATATTATAGTGTACCCTGCGAAAAATGTCAAAAATGGAAAGGAAGTACAAGCAATGGACAGAGAATTATATGAGAATCATCTGACAATCCTGCGCTCGGAGCTCATCATGGCCCTGGGCTGCACGGAGCCCATCGCCATCGCCTACGCGGCCGCCAAGGCCCGCCAGATTCTGGGCGAGATGCCGGAGACCTGCACCGTGCACTGCAGCGGAAATATTGTGAAAAACGTGATGGGAGTGACGGTTCCCAATTCCGGCGGCTTAAAGGGCATCGACGTGGCCGCCACCCTGGGAATCGTGGGCGGCGACCCGGAGATGGAGCTGGCCGTCTTAGAGAGCGTCACGGCCGAGGATCAGAAGAAGGTGAGGGAGCTTCTGGATAAGGGATTCTGCACCTGCAAGCTCATTGAGAATGTGGCCACCCTCTACATCGTGGTGGAGCTTGCCGCAGGGGAGCACACGGCCCTGGTGGAGATCCAGAAAACCCACAAGAACATCACCCGCATGGAAAAGGACGGCGTGAGCCTGTTAGAGCAGACCGCCACGCCGGAGGAAGTGGTGCAAAAGACCGGGAACCGGGAGCTTCTGACGGTGGAAAATATCATCGAGTTTGCAGGTGAGGTGAAAATCGAGGACATCGAGCCCATTTTATCGCCTCAGATCGAGTGCAATATGGCCATCTGCCGCGAGGGCCTGGAGAACCCCTACGGCGCGGAGGTGGGCCGGATCCTCTTAGACGGCAACGATCACCCCACCGTGGGGCTTAAGGCCCGCGCCTACGCGGCCGCCGGCTCCGACGCCAGGATGAACGGCTGTCCCATGCCGGTGGTCATCAACTCCGGCAGCGGAAACCAGGGCATCACGGTCAGCGTGCCCGTGGTCATCTACGCCCAGGAGTGGAACGTGGGGCGTGAGAAGCTGCTGCGCGCCCTGGTGGTCGCCAATCTGACGGCGGTTCATCAGAAGAACTACATCGGCAGCCTGTCCGCCTACTGCGGCGTGGTCAGCGCGGCCTGCGGCGCAGCCTGCGGCATCTGCTACCTGCTTGACTACCCCCATTCCGTGCTCTGCGGAACCATCACCAATACCATCGCCACCGTGGGCGGCATGGTCTGTGACGGGGCCAAGTCCTCCTGCGCCGCCAAGATTTCCACGGCGCTGCAGACGGCTCTGCTGGGCATGAAGATGAGCGTCAGAAACCGCGCCTTCCAGCCCGGCGAGGGCCTGGTGAAGGGCGACGTGGAGCAGACCATCAGCAGCTTCGGCCGCATGGGGCGCGACGGGATGAAGGCGACGGACAATGAGATTCTGAATATTATGCTGGGGAATTAAAAAAATATCTGGTTGCAGTGAATACAGGAGAATGAGAACCCTCATTCCCCTGTATTTTTTTGCACTTTCTTGGCATTTCCATGATGGGAAATTTACTTTTATCCGATGCTTCTCCCCGCGCAGATTCCGATAAAATCATTCAATACCAGAGAATTGGTCAAAAACAAGCTGAAAAAGTGCACGATTTTGTCTCTAAAATAGCGTTAAATTCACAAATATAAGTCAAAAAATAAAAAACATAAAATATTGACAGATAATTCTGGATTTTATAAAATTATTCAAAAAAGACTGGAAAGGGAGAGGACTATGATACTTAAAAATGCAAGGATTCACGTGGGCAACGGTGAAGTATTTGAGGGCGATCTGGAAATTTCCGGCGGAAAAATCGCTGCGGTCGGGAAGAATCTGTCCGGCGGGGATATAAGGGATATGGCGGGAAAGGATATTTTTCCCGGCTTTATTGATTCCGGGAATTTCCTGGGCACGCAGGATATGGCCTATTTCGCCAAGGATTACAACGAAAATTCCAGCCCGGTCACGCCGTATCTGGACATCTGGCATTCGTTTGATCCGGACGAGCTGACGCTTCAGGAGTTTTATAAGGAGGGCATCACCAGCGTGGTGGTGACACCGGGAAACGAAGGGATTCTGGGCGGAACCTGTATGGTGGCCAAGACCTGCGGCCGGAATATAAATAAGATGACCGTGCGGCGCGACGTGGCGCTCAAGGCGTCCTTCACCGGCGAGGTGCTGCGCGTCTTTGGCGCGAAGAGCGGACCCAAAACTCCCATGGCCATGGCGAATCTTCTTAAGGAGGCTCTCTCGCAGACCGTGTACGGTCCCGACTACAGGAGCCAGAGGACGAAGGAGGTCATGGACGCCGTCAGGGAGGGCAGGATGCCGGTTCTCGCAGCCTGTGAGACGGCTCCCGAGATCGAGCGCTTCCTGGAGGTGACGAAGCCATGGCCTGGGATGAAACTGATCTTTACGCTGTCCTACGAGGCGGACCGGGCCTGGGAGTCCATAAAGGAAAGAGGCGCCGCCGTTGTCCTGGGGGACACCTCCAGGGATTCCATGCAGCTTATGCGCCGGGTGGATTTTGCCGCGCTTGTGAAGATGGCGGAGAGCGGCACGACCTTTGGCCTGACCGTCCTGGGGCCCAATATGTCCTGGGGCAGGGAGATGCTTTTCTGGAACGCGTCGAAGCTTCTGCGCACCTGCAAGGACAGTGAGATGGTTGTGAGCATGATGACGGCGAATCCGGCAGAGCTTTTCGGCGTTTCCGACCGCATCGGGCTTCTCAGGGAGGGACTGGACGCGGATTATGTGGTATACGACGGAAATCCCTTTGAGAGCTGCGGCGCGAAGCTTCTGGAGACCGTCATAAACGGCGAGACCGTTTACCGCGCATAGGAAAGGGGGAGAACGGCTATGTTATTACTCAGGAATGCGACCATATTTCCCCAGACAGACGAGGCCCCCTTTGTGGGGGACGTGCTCTGTGAAAACGGGGTGATCAAAGAGATCGGAAGCGGACTTCTGGCAGAGGGAGCCGAGGTCCTGGATCTGACGGGACTTTATCTGCTGCCTGGTCTGGTGGACTGCCATTCCCACGCGGGTCTGGCGCCGGACGGGGAGGTGAAAGGCATCCGCTACAGCACAGATACAGGGCATCCGGTGAGCCCGCAGATGGATGTTATTTACAATGCGGATCCTCTAAATCCCGTGTACGGCCATGCGCTGGAAAATGGAATCACCACTCTCGGGGTTATTCCTGGCAGCAGCGATGTTATCGACGGGACGGGATTTGCCGCCAGAACATGGGGCGACAACATTTTTGACATGTGTTTAAAGCGGAATATGTGCTTAAAGCTCTCCCTGGGCGAGAATCCCAAGGGCATGTTCCAGAATCAGGGAAAGGAGCCGGACTCCCGCATGGGCGTCACGTTCATCCTGGAGGAATATTTCGCCAATGCGAAGGCCTATATGGAGACGAAGGAGCGGGGGGAGGCGGTGGAGTATAACGAACAGTACGAGGTGGCGGTCCGCGTCCTGAAACGGGAGATTCCGGCCCGCATCCACTGCACCCACAACGACATGGCTGCCGCCATAAAGTGCCTGACGAAATACGGCGTGCGCTTCACCATCGAGCACGCCTGGGGGGCCTCCAACTATCTGGACGAGATTGCAGAGAGCGGCTGCGGCATCGTGTTCGGGCCCATCGGCGGGCGCAAATCCTTTTACGAATCCAGGTTTGTGGATATAGAGGCCGTGGGAATGCTGGACCGGCGCGGCGTGGAGTGCTGTCTCACGGTGGACTCCCCGCTCATCGGCCTGGACGCGCTCATAAGCCATATGGAGCAGGCGGTGCGCGAAGGGGCGGATCCTCTGCGCGTACTCCGGATGGTGACCATTCACCCGGCGCGGGTGCTGGGGCTTGAGGACCGGGTCGGCTCCATCGAGACAGGAAAGGACGCGAACTTCGCGGTGTTTAAAGGACTTCCCGGCAGGGATATGGGCGCGCATGTGATCTATACCATCGGGGAGGGAGACATAAAGTACCGTTCAGATTTTTAGTGAGAAGGAGGAAAATACGTGGGTAAATTTATTCTTAAGCGATTGCTGGCGCTGATCCCGACCATTCTCATCATCGTGTTCGTGGTCTATTTTATCATGGATCTGACGCCCAGCAGCCCCGGACAGCTTATTCTGGGACAGATGGCATCCGAGGAGGCCATCGCGGCCAAGAATATTGAGCTGGGGTACGACAAGCCGTTTCTGGTCCGTTATGTGATGTATATTGTCCAGCTGTTCCAGGGGGATCTGGGAACCAGCTGGGTGACAGGAAAGAGCGTTCTGGAGTCTGTGCTGGCGCGGTTCCCCGTGACCGTCACGCTGGCGGCCGGGGCCACGGTCATCGGCATCGTGGTGGGCGTCGCCCTGGGTATCCTGGCGGCGGTGAAGCAGTACAGCATCTTTGACGCCATCGGAACCACGCTGGCCATGATTCTGGCGTCGTTCCCCGCTTTCTGGATCGGCATGATGTTAGTCATACTGTTCGCGCAGGAGCTGGGCTGGCTTCCCTCCTATGGAACGGGGAGCATCGCTCATTACATACTGCCGTGGTTTACGACGGCCTGTTCCTTCATCGCCTCCCAGCTGAGGATGACCAGGACCTCGCTTCTGGAATCCATTCGCATGGACTACGTGCGCACTGCCAGGGCCAAGGGACAGAAGGAGAGCATCGTCATCTGCCGCCATGCGCTGAGAAACGCGCTGATGCCCGTGGTCACCATGGCCGGCATGAATTTCGGCACGCTCTTAGGAGGTACGGTGACCGTGGAGACCGTGTTCACCTTAAACGGGGTCGGCACCCTGATTCTCACCTCCATCCGCAGCAAGGACGTCCCTGTGGTCGTGGGAGCCATCGTGATTCTGGCGATCTGCTACACCCTGGTCATGCTGGTGGTCGATATCCTGTACGGATTCATTGATCCCCAGGTCAAGGCACGCTATGTAAAGACTTGAGAGAACAGGGGGAGACTATGGATAAAAAAGAACTCATGAAAACGGAAGAAATACGGATCAAGAAAAAGAGCCGCAGCCAGGAAATCTGGCGGCGTTTTAAGAAAAATAAGCTGGCTCTTTTCGGGATGGTCTTATTTATTATCATCCTGCTGGTCACGATCCTGGCGGATGTCATTGTCAGCTACGACATGGCGGTCACCCAGGTGGCGGCAGACCGCCTGCAGTGGCCCTCGGCGGCGCACTGGTTCGGTACGGACAACTACGGGCGTGATCTTTTTGCCAGAATCGTCCACGGCGCGAGAAATTCCCTGCTGGTGGGCTTTGGCTCCGTTATCATCGGCGTGACCCTGGGAGGCCTTTTGGGAGCGGTCTGCGGTTATCTGGGAGGCCGGTTTGACGCCATCGTCATGCGCGTGCTGGATTCCATCATGTGCATTCCCACCACCATGATGGCGCTGGCTATCGTGGCGGCGCTGGGGACCAGCTTGAGAAATGTGCTGATCGCCATGACCATATCCAACGTTCCGCGCTATTGCCGGATCATCCGCTCGTCAGTCCTTAGTGTCACCGGGCAGACTTACATCGAGGCGGCGCATTCCTGCGGAACACCGGATTTTCAGATTATTTTAAAGCATGTGCTGCCGAACGCCATCGGTCCCATCATCGTGGAATCCACCATGGCAGTGGGCAGTGCGATCATCTCCGCGGCGGGAATCAGCTTCGTGGGTATGGGCATCCAGCCGCCCGCGCCGGAGTGGGGAGCCATGCTTAATGAGGCAAAAATGTATATGACCATGTACCCGTACATGGTACTGTTCCCCGGACTGGCGATCGGTTTCACGGCGCTGTCCATGAACCTGATGGGCGACGGCCTGCGCGACGCGCTGGATCCGAAGCTGAAAGACTAGAGGGAGGGCAGAATGGAAGAGAAAAAGACATTGCTTGAAATCAAAGACCTTACGGTCGTATATCAGACGGACGAGGCCACCGTGCACGCGGTAAACGGGATCAACTTCTCCTTAAATGAGAGGGAGACCATCGGGCTGGTGGGGGAGACCGGAGCGGGAAAGACGACGACGGCACTCACCATCCTGCGTCTTCTGCCGGAGCGCACCGGGCGCGTGCTGGGCGGGGAGGTGCTGTTCCGCGGGGAGAACCTGCTTGAGAAGACCATCCCCGAGATGCGGCGCGTCCGCGGCGAGGAGATTTCCATCATTTTCCAGGATCCGATGACAGCCTTGAACCCGGCGCTCACCGTGGGCGATCAGGTGCTGGAGTCACTGGAAATCCACAATACCGCGGGAAAGACGAAGACACAGCTGGACGCCCGCGTGGACGAGCTGTTTAACCTTGTGGGCATCCCGGCGGAGAGAAAGAAGGAGTATCCCCATCAGTTTTCCGGCGGGATGAAGCAGAGAATCGTCATTGCCATCGCGCTGGCCTGTGCGCCGCAGCTTTTGATTGCCGACGAACCTACCACGGCGCTGGACGTGACGATCCAGGCGCAGGTGCTGAAGCTGATGGAGAATCTGAAGGAGGAGCTGGGGACATCCATGATCATCATTACCCACGATCTGGGTGTGGTGGCGGAGACCTGCGACAAGGTGGCCGTCATGTATGCCGGGGAGATCGTGGAGGCGGGGAGCACGGAGGACATTTTCAACGGGACGCTCCATCACCCCTACACGGTGGGGCTTTTCAACGCCATCCCCAACCTGGACGAGAAGACGGATCGCCTGCACCCCATCGACGGCCTGATGCCGGATCCGGCCAATCTGCCGGAGGGCTGCAAATTCGGGCCGCGCTGTCCGCACTGCACGGAGGCATGCAGAGAAGGACAGCCGTATCTGTACGAAGAGAACGGTCACAGGATTCTCTGTAACCTGTTTAAGAAAGGAGGTTGACGCGGACGATGAAAAATCTGGTAGAGACCGTAGACCTCAAAAAATATTTTACAGTGGCCGGCGGCCGTAAGCTTCACGCGGTGGACGGCATCAACCTGCAGATTCCGGAGGGGAAGACCCTGGGCGTCGTGGGAGAATCCGGCTGCGGAAAATCCACGCTGGGGCGTGTGGTCATGGGGCTTCTTCCCGCCACCTCCGGCCAGATTCATCTGGACGGTATGGACATTGTGGGGTGCTCTAAGAAGGATTTCAAGGAGGTGCGCCGCAAGGTGCAGATGATTTTCCAGGATCCCTACTCCTCGCTGGATCCCAGAATGTCGATTTACGAGCTGATCGCCGAGCCGCTTCTGGTCAACAAGGTTTATTCCAATAAAGCGCAGGTTTTAAAGCGGGTGGAGGAATTGATGGAGACCGTGGGTCTGGCAGAGCGGTATATCAATTCTTATCCTCACGAGCTGGACGGCGGACGCCGCCAGAGAATCGGCGTGGCCCGCGCGCTGGCGCTGAATCCGAAGTTCATCGTATGCGACGAGCCGGTGTCCGCGCTGGACGTTTCGATCCAGGCGCAGATTTTAAATCTTCTGATGGATATGCAGCGGGATCTGGGCCTCACCTACATGTTCATCACCCACAATCTGGCGGTAGTCAAGCACATTTCCGATATTATCATGGTGATGTACCTGGGACAGTGCGTGGAGATCGCCCCGTCGGACGAGCTGTTTGCAAATCCCAGGCACCCATACACTCAGGCACTTTTAGACGCCATTCTGAAGCCGGTGCTGGGCGCGGACAAGGACAGGAAGCTGATCCGCGGCGAGGTTACCAGCCCCATCGACCCGCCGGCCGGCTGCCGCTTCGCAAAGCGGTGTGAATACTGCCGCCCGGAGTGCATGGAGCGGGATCTGGAGCTTAAAGACCTGGGAAATGGCCACAAGGTGGCCTGTATCCTCGCAGAATAAAAAACAAAGGAGAGATGTCTATGAAAAAGGGAAAGAAAATTCTGGCGATCCTCATGGCCGCATGCATGACGGCGGGCCTCAGCGCCTGCGGCGGCGGCCAGAAGAGCACGGAGACACCGGATAACGGCGGTCAGGCAGCGGCCATCGATCACGACCGCCAGGTGGTGTACGGAAGTGCCAGCATGATAAGTAATTTCAATGTGAAATATATAAATTCGGCCAACGACATCGCGGCGGCAGATCAGGTGTATGATACGCTGGTGCGCTGCATCAATGGCGAATTTGTGGGCTTCCTTGCCGAGGACTGGGAGATCTCAGAGGATGGGCTGGATTATACATTCCACTTAAAGGACGGGGCGACCTTCAGCAATGGGGAGCCCATCACGGCGGAGGATGTGAAATTTTCCATCGAGTTTATCCGCGACGACTGCAGCCAGTGGGCGTGGGTTCACGAGGATCTGGACAGCGCCGAGGTCGTGGATGACAAGACCTGCGTCCTGCACTACAAGACGGCGGACGCGTCCAGGCTTGCCCTGATGTGCAATGTCCAGTACGGCGGTGTGTTCTCTAAAAAGGCATATGAAGAGTACGGGGAGGAGTATGGCACCTCCGTGGACAAAATTGTCTCCTCCGGCCCCTATGTGGCGACGGCGTGGGAGGATAATGTCTCGGTCACGTTTGAGGCCCGCGACGACTATTATGGGACTCCGGTGGACTTAAAGCATCTGAAATATGTGGCCATTGCGGATGTAAACGCGGCGGTGGTTGCCCTGCAGACCGGGGAGCTGGATCTTTACTACAATCCGGTTTCCGGTGTGGCGCTGGATACTTTAAGGATGGCCGATAATGTGGCAATCAGCGAGGCGCTCACCTGCCGCAACGAATCCATCTACATGAACTGCGAGAATGGCCTGTTTACGGATGTGCGCATGCGTCAGGCCGTGGCTTACGCGATCAATAAGGAGGAGGCGCTGGAGGTCTGCGGAAGCGGGCTGGGCGAGGTGGTCACATATCCCTGTGATCTGGGGGACCGCGTGGTAGGAAATCCGGATTTTGAGCCGTCCATCACCTATGAATACAATGTGGAGAAGGCGAAAGCCCTCGTGGATGAGTGCGGAAATGTGGGCGCTGTCTGCACGATCAAGTCCTATAACACGGAGCCCTACGCGACGCTTTCCGTGTGGCTGCAGGGGGCGTTAAATGCCATCGGTCTGGACGCCAGGGTGGAGACCATGGAGCGGTCGGCCTTCCTCGATCAGCTCAATACCGGGGATGTGGAGATCTGTCCGTTCAGCTGGTCCAGCACAGCGTTTGACTTCGGCGCATCCACTACTATTTATATGAATTCTGCCAACCGCCCCAGCTCTGGTAATTACAGCCAGTACGTCAATCCGGAGGCGGATGAGCTCATTAAACTCGGAAATGGCACCAGCGACGTGGAGAAACGCAAGGAGTATTACAGGGAGCTGATGGAATTATACATGAAGGATGTCCCGTCTGTAGCGATGTACGCCATGATCAATGCCATTGCCCACAGCAATCAGCTCACGATGGAAGACGCCGGGCTCTACCAGATGGCGCTGGTGCACTGGGCAGAGTAAAGAAAGAAGATACGGTTGACAAATTTCTTATTGCTGTATATAATCACATTACATTTGCAAACAAAATAAAAGCGATTGGAGATGAAAGGATGTTCAAAAATTCCTGCAAGTAATGAACTTAAACACGCGGCACAGGAGATGCCGGGCCGGGGCCCGGAGGTTTGTTTTGTGCGCGGCTGCAGGAATCCGACATCTTTAAAAGCTCACCACAGCAGATTTACGGGCGCAGGAGATTCCTGCGTCCGTTTTTGTTTCAGCGGCCGCGCTCCGGCACGGGGGCGCGCTGTAACGTACACCACACGTTTTCCTGTGTCCATAGACCATGTGAAAGGGGGAATTTCAGATGTCACAGATCTGCGTGAGCGGGCTGACCTTCTACTACGACGGCAGCTATGACAATATTTTCGAGGACGTCTCCTTCACCATCGACACGGACTGGAAGCTGGGCTTCATCGGCCGGAATGGGAGAGGAAAGACGACATTTTTAAATCTTCTGATGGGAAAATACGAGTACCGGGGGAGCATCGCGTCCTCGGTGGAGTTCGAGTATTTTCCCTATCCGGTGAGCGATAAGAGCAAAAACGGAGTGGAGCTTCTGGAGGAGATCGAGCCGGATTACGAGTTCTGGCGGGTGTGCCGGGAGCTGGTGCTTCTGGATGTGGAGGCGGACGTGCTGTACCGGCCGTTCGGGGAGTTAAGCGGCGGCGAGCAGACCAAGGTGCTGCTGGCGCTGCTCTTCTCGAAGGAGAATCGTTTCCTTCTCATCGACGAGCCCACCAATCACCTGGACATGGAAGGCAGGGAGTCGGTGTGCCGGTACCTGCAGAAGAAAAAGGGATTTATCCTGGTGTCCCACGACCGGGAGTTTCTGGACCGCTGCATCGACCACGTCCTGGCCATCAACCGGGCGGACATCCAGGTGAGCCAGGGAAATTTTTCAGACTGGTGGGAGCAGAAACAGATGCAGGATGCTCACGAGGAGCAGGAAAATGAGCGGCTAAAAAAGGACATAAGCCGCTTAAAGACAGCGGCCCGCCGGGCAGGCGACTGGGCGGACCGGGCCGAGTCGGTGAAAATCGGCACGGGCGGTTATGTGGACGGCCGTTTCATCGGAAGCCGCGCCTATCTGGGAGAAAAATCCCGGAAAATGCAGAGCCAGCGAAAGAACATGGAGCGGCGGCAGGAGAGGGCCATCGAGGAGAAATCAAAGCTTCTCAAAAATGTGGAGACCGCGGAGACGCTGAAAATCCTTCCGCTTACGCACCATAAGGAGGTTCTCATTTCCATGGAGGACGTGGTGCTTTCCTATGGCGGACAAAAGATGAAAGACGCCGCGCCTTCCTATGGCGGAAAAACGGTGTGCGGGCCTCTCCGGCTGGAGGTGCGGGCCGGCGACCGGATCGCGCTGCTTGGGAAAAACGGCTGCGGGAAATCCACGGTGCTCCAGGCGGTTTTGAAGGAGGCGGGGATTGCCGGCGGGGGAGCGGATTTTGCCGGTGGAAAGGCCGCGCCGACGGAGACTACCGGGAACCGCGAGGTGCTGGAGATTGGCGGCAGCCTCACGCTGGCCAGCGGCCTCAAAATTTCCTTCGTGCCGCAGGACACCTCCTCGCTCACGGGAACCTTAAACGGGCTTGCCGATGCCTGGGGCATCGACGGGACGCTGTTCCGGACGCTGCTTCGCAAGCTGGATTTTGAGCGGTCACAGTTTGAGAAACCGGTGAGCGACTACAGCGCGGGGCAGAAGAAAAAGGTTCTGTTAGCCAAAAGTCTCTGCGAGCAGGCGCACGTCTATATCTGGGATGAGCCCCTCAACTACATTGACATTTTTGCCAGGATGCAGCTGGAGGAGCTCATAAAGAAGCATAATCTGACGATGATGTTCGTGGAGCATGACCGGCGGTTTGTGGAGGATACGGCGACGAGACAGATATGGCTGTAAAATAATTGAGCGGTTCAGTCCCTACCTGGAACTGAGCCGCTCAATATTTTTAATCAGCACCGACACCGTGCCGTCCACATTGGTGATGAACTCCACCCGGTCGGGATTCCTGTATTCCTCCATGGGAATCGTGATCTCAATCCCGGTGTCGGTGGTCAGCCGCTGCTGGCTGAATTTCTTTAATGTCTGCGGGGCCTTCGGCGCCACGGTCTCCTTCGCCACGTGGTATTTCTCCAGCTTTTCCGTCAGCTCCTCCTGCATCTCGGGGCTGTCCTTAAATACCTTTTCGCCGAGGGTCTCCACCTCCAGCTCCCCGTGCTCGGAAAACTCCTGGCTCAGAATGCTTTTCACCTCCATTTTCCGGGCCGCGTCCTCGTCGCCGTAGTATTTGCGGTTCACCTGCTCCACAGCTTTGGTGACGATGTCCAGCTTCGCCTTCTGGGACATGGGCGGGCGGCAGGAGAGAAAAAGCTCGGAAAAATAGAGCCGCTTTTCGCCGTTCACTTCGTACTTGCGCTCCGTCAGCATCAGATCGCCAGTGGCCAGATTGAGCGCAAAGGCCTCGGAGAGCTTCTGCCCCTGGGACGGGAGAATGGCCTTCTGTAAAATGATCTCGTTGTTGTTGCCGTTCTCCAGCGCGTGGGTGGCGTGGGTGTAGGAGGTTTTGTAGTCCAGCTTCAGAAGACATAAATAATCGGTGCCGTGGTCGCTCACTACCACCACCGCGATGTCTGCCGCCGGGATGGCGATGTTGGCATTCATGATCTCGTAGAGCGAGGTGGCCAGAAGCTTGCTGACCTTCACGAAATTTTCCGGCGTCAGATTTTTGAGCGGATCCAACAGCGGCGCGTCCTCTGAGAAGCGGCAGATTTTCACGTCGTCGCTCTCCGTAAATTTTTCTATGTGTCCTTTGAGAAAATCGCTCAGATCCGATCCGGTGTCAAATTCGTAGTCGGAGAGCACAGGCATTCCCACGGCAGAGTCCAGGATGTGGATGATGCCGGTTTTCATAATCATATCGTCTCGAAACATATGTAAAAATTCCTTTCGCAAAAATTAAGCTCGTGAAAGACTTCCCTAAGCGTTCATAGTATATCATGTCCGGCATGTTTTCGGAAGGGGTTGACAAATGACCATTTTGTGCTAGAATAAGCATTAAGTTTCATAAAAAAGGCGCTGAAGGTGCCAAGTAGACGCTTGTTTCCGTCCAGAGAGGGGAAGTCACCGGCTGAAAGCTTTCCCACGTTCAGATAAGCGGTCGAATTTCTCACCGGAGCCGCGCGGCTGAACATTTCCTGGATTTCAGTAGGCTGCGACGTATCATGCACGTTACGCATGTCGAGCGCCCGCATATTCCTGTGCGGGAACTAGGGTGGTACCGCGAGCACTGGCTTCGTCCCTTTTGGGACGGAGCCTTTTTTGTTTCGCAGGAAATTTATATTTTCAGAGAGGAAGATACGATGAAGGAAAAATTAGAACAGATCAAAGCAGAGGCCCTGCGCCAGATTGAGGCCTCCGACGCGCTGGATAAGTTAAATGACATCCGCGTCGCCTATCTGGGCAAGAAGGGCGAGCTGACCAGCGTGTTAAAGAGTATGAAGGACGTTTCCCCGGAGGAGCGCCCGAAGGTGGGACAGATGGTCAACGAGGCCCGCGAGCTCATCGAGAAGAAGCTGGAGGAGACCAAAAACGCGCTGGCGAGAAAGGCCAGGGAGGCCCAGATGCAGGCCGAGGTCATCGACGTGACCCTGCCGGCGAAGAAGGCCAACATCGGCCACAGCCATCCCAACACCATCGCCCTCGAGGAAGTGGAGAGAATCTTCATCGGCATGGGCTACGAGGTGGTCGAGGGACCGGAGGTGGAGTACGACCTCTACAACTTCGAGAAATTAAATATCCCGGCCAACCATCCGGCCAAGGACGAGCAGGACACCTTCTACATCAACAAGGAGATCGTTTTAAGAACCCAGACCTCCCCGGTGCAGGCCCGCGTCATGGAGCAGGGCAAGCTCCCCATCCGCATGATTGCCCCCGGCCGCGTGTTCCGCTCCGACGAGGTGGATGCCACTCACTCCCCGTCCTTCCATCAGATCGAGGGACTGGTGATCGACAAACATATCACATTTGCGGACCTTAAGGGAACGCTGGCCGAGTTTGCGAAGGAGCTGTTCGGCGAGGACACGAAGGTAAAATTCCGTCCCCACCACTTCCCCTTTACCGAGCCCAGCGCCGAGGTGGACGTGACCTGCTTCAAATGTGGAGGCAGCGGCTGCCGTTTCTGCAAAGGCACCGGCTGGATTGAGATCTTAGGCTGCGGCATGGTCCACCCCCACGTATTAGAAATGTGCGGCATCGACCCCGAGGAATACACCGGCTTCGCCTTCGGCGTAGGCTTAGAGAGAATCGCCCTGCTCAAATACGAGATCGACGACATGCGCCTTCTCTACGAGAACGACACGAGATTTCTTAAACAGTTTTGATAAGCGATGAGGCGTGCGCCTAAGTGAATGTGCCGGCGCGCGCGTCATGCTTGCATGTAAGCGAGTGCCGGTACAGGCACTTAGGCATAGGGCGAACGCCCTCAAGCGAAAAAAGCGTGAGCTTTTTGAGCTTGAAGCACGCCGGAGCTGCCCCGTGCGACACCAATCCCCAAAACCCAAAATAGACAGAAAAGGAGTTCCCATAAATGAACACAGCATTATCCTGGATAAAAGCATACGTCCCCGATTTGGACGTAACCGTTCAGCAATACACCGACGCCATGACCCTCTCCGGCACCAAAGTGGAGGGCTGTGAGCGCCTGGACAAAAACCTTGAAAAAATCGTAGTCGGCCAGATCGAGAAGATCGAGCGTCATCCCGACGCCGACAAGCTTATCATCTGCCAGGTCAACATCGGAAGCGAGACCATCCAGATCGTCACCGGCGCCCCCAACGTGAAAGAGGGCGACAAGGTTCCGGTGGTTTTAGACGGCGGAAAGGTGGCCGGCGGCCACGACGGCGGCCCGCTCCCGGAGAACGGCATTGAGATCAAAAAAGGAAAATTAAGAGGCGTTGATTCCTACGGCATGATGTGCTCCATCGAGGAGCTGGGCTCCTCCAGAGACATGTACCCCGACGCTCCCGAGAGCGGCATCTATATTCTCCCCGCCGACGCAGAGCTGGGAGCCGACGCCGTGGAGCTTTTAGGTCTTCGCGACGCGGTGTTTGAGTACGAGATCACCTCCAACCGTGTGGACTGCTACAGCGTCATCGGCATCGCCAGGGAGGCGGCGGCCACCTTCAGAAAGCCGTTCTACCCGCCCGAGGTGACCGAGACCGGAAACTCCGAGGACATTCACGACTATCTCAAGGTGCGTGTGGAGGACGAGAAGCTCTGCCCCCGCTACTGCGCGAGAATGGTCAAAAACATAAAGCTGGCTCCCTCCCCCCAGTGGATGCAGAGACGGCTGGCGGCCAGCGGCATCCGTCCCATCAATAACATCGTTGACATCACCAACTACGTGATGGAAGAGTACGGCCAGCCCATGCACGCCTATGATTACGACGACATCGCAGGCCACGAGATCGTGGTGCGCTGTGCGAAGGACGGCGACGTGTTCCAGACCCTGGACGGCCAGGAGAGAAACGTGGACAGCAGCGTGCTGATGATCTGCGACGGCGAGAAGGAAGTGGGACTCGCCGGAATCATGGGCGGTGAGAACTCCAAGATCACCGACAATGTAAAGACCATGGTATTCGAGGCTGCCTGCTTCGACGGCACCAACATCCGTCTCTCCGCCAAGAAGGTGGGCCTGCGCACCGACGCTTCCGGAAAATTCGAGAAGGGCTTAGATCCCAACAACGCCTCCGAGGCCATCAACCGCGCCTGCCAGCTGGTAGAGATGCTGGGTGCCGGCGAGGTGGTCGGCGGCATGATCGACATTTACCCGGTGAAGAAGGAAGAGAGAAGAATCCCCTTCGATGCAGGCAAGATCAACGATCTTCTGGGAACCGACATCAGCGAGGCGGAAATGCTCAAATACTTCGAGACGCTGGAGCTTCGCTACGACGCGGAGAAAAAAGAGGTGATCGCCCCGACGTTCCGCCAGGATCTGGAGAGACTGGCAGACCTGGCCGAGGAGGTGGCCCGTTTCTACGGCTATGACAACATCCCGACCACCCTGCCCACCGGCGAGGCCACCACAGGAAAGCTCTCCTACAAGCTCCGCGTGGAGGCTGTGGCAAGACAGATTGCCGAGTATTCCGGTTTCAGCCAGAGCATGACCTACTCCTTCGAGAGCCCGAAGGCATTTGACCGGCTGCTGCTTCCTGCGGATGACAGACGCCGCCAGGCCATCACGATCATGAACCCGCTGGGTGAGGATTTCAGCATCATGCGGACCACCCCCTTAAACGGAATGCTCACCTCCCTGTCCACCAACTACAACCGCAGGAACAAAAACGTGCGCCTCTACGAGATGGCCAACGTATATCTGCCGAAGAGCCTGCCGCTTAAAGAGCTTCCGGACGAGCGCATGCAGTTTACCTTAGGCTTCTACGGCGACGGCGATTTCTTCACAATGAAGGGCGTGATCGAGGAGTTCTTCGAGAAGGTGGGAATGAGCGAAAAGCCGGCGTACGACCCGACAGACAAGAAGCCGTTCCTGCATCCGGGCCGCCAGGCAGATATCGTCTACAACGGCACCGTCATGGGATATTTAGGCGAGCTTCATCCCGATGTGGCCGACAACTATAAGATCGGCGAGAAGGCCTACGTGGCAGTCATCGACATGCCGGCGCTGATCCCCTGCACCACCTTCGACCGCAAATACACCGGCATCGCCAAATACCCGGCTGTGACCAGAGACTTAAGTATGGTGATGAAGAAGGACATTCTGGTGGGCGAAGTGGAGGCCATGTTAAGACAGCGCGGCGGAAAGATCCTGGAGAGCATCGAGCTCTTCGACGTCTACGAGGGCTCCCAGATCAAGGAAGGCTTCAAGTCCGTGGCCTACTCCGTCACCTTCCGCGCCAAGGACAGAACGCTGGAGGAGAAGGAGATCACCACGGTGATGAATAAGATCTTAAACGGCCTTCAGAGCATGGGTATTGAGCTGAGAAGCTGATTTTTTGTTTAATAGGAAACTGCGTTCCCTATTAAACAAAATGCTCCGCGAGGATGCGCACTACGCGCAGAGGAATATGGCTGCTTTCGCAGCCGCGCTCCGGCGCAAGTGTGCGCCTGGCGCACACTTTTTTGCATAAGATTTTCCGAAAATGGCTATCCTTACATCAAGTAAAACCGATGTAAGGAGGCCATTTTTTATGAGCGAAGGATTCGATATCTGTGAGGTGAAGGGCAGGGAAATACTGGATTCCCGCGGGAATCCCACGGTGGAGGCCGAGGTCGTCCTGGAAAACGGGGCCGTCGGCCGGGCGTCCGTCCCCTCCGGCGCGTCCACCGGCACCCATGAGGCCGTGGAGCTGAGGGACGGAAAGGAGCGCTACAAAGGGCAGGGCGTCCGCCGGGCGGTTCAGAACGTGAGCGACCTGCTGGGCGAGAAAATTCTCTACGAGAGCGCGCTGGATCAGAGAAACATCGACCGCCTGCTTCTGGAGGCGGACGGCACGGAGAACAAGAGCCGTGCAGGGGCCAATGCGGTGCTGGCCGTTTCCATGGCCGCCGCCCGGGCCGCCGCCGCGGGGCTTGGCCTTCCTCTTTATCAGTATCTGGGCGGCGCCGCGGCCTATCGGATGCCGGTGCCTATGATGAACATTTTAAATGGGGGAAAGCACGCGGACAACACCGTGGATCTGCAGGAATTTATGATCATGCCGGCGGGAGAGAGGCCATTTTCGGAAAACTTGAGAATGTGCGCGGAGATTTACCATGTGCTGAAACGCATCTTAAAGGAGCGGGGCCTCTCCACCGCCGTGGGCGACGAGGGCGGATTTGCGCCGGATTTAAAGGATGCGAAGGAGGTGCTTTCCTGTCTTTCCATGGCCGTGGAGCTGGCCGGCTACCGGCCGGGGACGGACATCCGCTTCGCCATCGACGCGGCCTCCAGCGAGCTCTACGACAAGGACAGCGGACGCTACGTATTTCCGGGGGAGAGCCGGATGTGCGGCCACCAGGTGAGCCGCAGCGCGGAGGAGATGGTGCGCTACTATGAATCGCTCCTCGACGAGTTCCCCATCTGTTCGCTGGAGGACGGTCTGGTGGAGGACGACTGGGACGGATGGAAAATGATGACGGAACGCCTGGGCAGGAACATCCAGCTGGTGGGCGACGATCTGTTTGTGACCAACACGAAGCGCCTTAAAAAGGGCATCGAGATGGGGGCCGCCAACGCCATCTTGATCAAGGTCAACCAGATCGGCACGCTGACCGAGACCTTCGACGCTATCGAGACCGCCCGGTGCGCCGGCTACGCCACGGTCATTTCCCACCGCTCCGGCGAGACGGAGGACTCCTTCATCGCCGACCTGGCGGTGGCCGTAAACAGCGGCCAGATCAAGACCGGCGCCCCCTGCCGCTCAGACCGCACGGCGAAATACAATCAGCTCTTAAGAATCGAGGAAAATCTCAAATAATGGTTGTATTTATCAGAAAAACGTGATATGATACTGATGTTTGCTATAGGCATAGGAGGTGTAAGAATGCTGACTACGATCTTATCCATCGTATTTGTTATCATAAGTGTTTTTCTGACTGTGGTCGTCCTGATGCAGGAAGGTAAGTCTGCGGGCCTCAGCGGTTCCATCAGCGGCATGGCCGATACCTACTGGGGAAAGAACAAGGGCCGCTCCATGGAGGGCAAGCTGCAGAAGTACACGAAGATTGCAGCGATCTGCTGGCTGCTTCTGGCACTGGTATTAAACTTGAAGATACTGTAATGATAACAAACACTCTTGGCGCGACCGACAAGAGTGTTTTTGTTTCCCGGGGATACACACACGTTTAACTCACAGGAGGTTTCGCTTGGACAGCGTTTTATTGGAACAGAGAAAGGAAATGCTCACGGCCCTGATGAAGGATCCGGCCTATGTCCCCATGAAGCTCAAGGAGCTGGCGATGCTCTTAAACATTCCCAAAAGCCAGCGGGAGGAGCTCAAAGAAGTGCTGGATGAACTGCTTCTGGAGGGCAGGGTGGGCATCTCCAGAAAAGGAAAATATGGAAAGCCGGATCTCTTCGCGGTGGCAGGCGTCTACACCGGCCATCCCAGGGGCTTCGGGTTCGTCACCGTGGAGGGACGGGACGAGGACGTGTTCATCCCGGAGGAGAAGGCGGGCAGCGCCTTAAACGGCGATACGGTCCAGATCGTCATCGAGGAGACCGGAGGAAAACGGCGGGCCGAGGGGACGGTTATAAAGGTTCTGGAGCGGGCCAACCACCAGATCATCGGCACCTATCAGAAGAGCAAAAGCTACGGCTTCGTCCTTCCGGACAATCAGAAAATCAGCCGGGATATTTTCGTCCCGCAGGGAAAGGACATGGGGGCGGTGAGCGGCCACAAGGTGGTGGTCTCCATGACCGACTTCGGGAACGGGAAGAAAAACCCGGAGGGCATCGTGACCGAGATTTTAGGCCATGTGAACGATCCCGGCGTGGACATTCTCTCCATCGTCCGCGCCTACAATCTGCCGGAGGAATTTCCGCCGGAGGTGATGGAGGAGTGCGAGTCCGTTCCCACGGAGGTTCCGGCCGCCGATAAGGAAGGACGCAAGGATCTGCGCGGCCTTCCCACCGTCACCATCGACGGCGAGGACGCAAAGGATCTGGATGACGCGGTGACGCTTGAGAAGGAGGGCGGCGTGTACCGCCTGGGCGTCCACATCGCCGACGTGACCCACTACGTGAAGGAAGGGAGCCCTCTGGACATGGAGGCGCTTAAGCGCGGCACCAGCGTCTACCTGGTGGACCGGGTGATTCCCATGCTTCCCCACCGTCTCTCCAACGGAATCTGCTCCTTAAATGAAGGGGAGGACCGGCTGGCCTTAAGCTGTCTCATGGAGATCGACGAAAACGGAAATCTTCTGGGCCACGAGATTGCGGAGACGCTCATCTGCGTGGACCGGCGCATGAGCTACACGGCGGTGGCCGGCATTCTGGACGGGGATGAGGCGCTTGCGGCCCGGTACGCGGAGCTGGTACCCATGTTCCGGCTGATGAAGGAGCTGGCGGATATTCTCCGGAAAAAGAGACACAGGCGGGGAGCCATCGACTTCGACTTCCCGGAGAGCAAAATTATTTTAAATGAAAAGGGACGGGCCGTGGACATCTGCCCGCGGGAGCGGAATGCGGCCACGAAGATCATCGAGGATTTCATGCTCATGGCCAATGAGACCGTGGCGGAGGACTACTGCTGGCAGGAGATGCCGTTTCTCTACCGGACCCACGACAAGCCGGATGAGGAGAAGATGAAGCGCCTTGCCACGTTTATCAATAATTTCGGCTACACCATGCGCGTCCCGGGCGGCGTCATCCACCCGAAGGAGGTGCAGAAGCTCCTGGACAAGGTGGAGGGAAGCCCCGAGGAGGCGCTGATCAGCCGTCTGACGCTGCGCTCCATGAAACAGGCAAAATACAGCAGCGAGAACAGCGGGCATTTTGGCCTGGCGGCCACATTTTACACCCATTTCACCTCGCCGATCCGGCGCTACCCGGATCTGCAGATCCACAGGATCATCAAGGAGAACCTGCGAAGCGGCCTCTCGGAGCGGCGGCGGGCCCACTATAACTATTTGCTCCCGGAGGTGGCGGTCAAGGCGTCGGCGCTGGAGCGGCGGGCCGAGGAGGCGGAGCGGGAGACGGATAAGCTTAAGAAGGTGGAATACATGTCCCGCCACCTGGGAGAGGAGTTTGACGGCGTGATCTCCGGCGTCACGAACTGGGGCTTCTACGTGGAGCTTCCCAACACCGTGGAGGGGCTGGTGCGGGTCAATGAGCTCAGGGACGACTACTATGTGTTTGACGAGGAGCGCTATCAGCTCATCGGGGAGACCTCCCGGCACACCTATAAGCTGGGACAGAGCATACGGATTCAGGTCCTGGCCTGCGACAGGCTTTTAAAGACCATCGACTTTATACCCGCGAAGAGGTTTGACGGGGAATAAAACAGGAGGCACTATGGGGAAAGAGAGTTTCAAGCTGGTGGCCAACAACAAGAAGGCCTACCACGACTATTTTATCGACGACAGGATTGAGGCGGGCATCGAGCTCTTCGGCACGGAGGTCAAGTCCATCCGCATGGGAAAATGCAGCGTCAAGGAGTCGTTTATCAAGATTGAGAAGGGCGAGATGTTCATCTACGGGATGCACATAAGTCCCTACGAGAAGGGAAATATTTTCAACAAGGATCCGCTGCGTGTGAGAAAGCTTCTGCTTCACAAGGTGGAGATCCGGAAGCTAGAGGCCAAGGTGGCGGAGAAGGGATACACGCTGGTGCCTCTGCAGGTTTACTTTAAGGGAAGCCTGGTGAAGGTCGAGGTGGGCCTGGCGCGGGGCAAGAAGCTCTACGACAAGCGGCAGGACATCGCGAAGAAGGACCAGAAGAGAGAGGTGGAGAGGGACTTTAAGCTGAAGTTTAAGTGATGTGTGAAGTGAAGGAAAGATGCCTTGACAGCCGGCCAGCGGCATGATATTATAATTCCACAGTCCGCTGTATCTGATATCGGCTGGACGCCAGTGAGGGGTAGTACTGGTTTCGACAGGGGCCATGCAGCTGGTGAAGCTATCCGCATGCAATGCGTTAAATGGCAAACCTAAATATAAACGCTAACAATAGAGAATTAGCATACGCTGCCTAATGGCGGCTGTCAGACTTAGAGCACTCACACTTTAAGACCCTGGCATCGACGATGTGAGAAACGACGCACGTTAAGCTTTGCGCGTGCGGGCGTATTATGAAGCTACTGAAGCATCAAGGGTGTTCGTTCCCGTGATGCGGAGGGAATGTCAAAGAACGGACTATGATAGTAGAAGAACAGGGAATTGGTTTTTGGACACGGGTTCAAATCCCGTCTACTCCACTTAAAAACGCCCGGCAAAATTAAGAAAAGAAAATCTTAATTTTACCGGGCGTTTCTATGCGATAATTTATTTGTTTCAGTCGGCATTTCAATATCTGTTATAAATTTCTCCACGATGTTGGGAAGCTGTTTGATTTCTGCAATCACTCTTTTATACACTCCTCAAGAGGTATCCCCTCTTTGTCCTCTTCCGGCGCATTTTTGTAGTTTTCCAACATTCTCTGGCAGAACAAGTCATCTGCTTCTTCATCCGCCGCCACACCCTGCACATATGCCAGAACATAACCCATTTTATAATCTGGTATATTATCCAATAAATGAATAATCATTTCTTTGTTACTCATTTTTATAGCCTCGCTTTCTATTTTTAAACAATCTCGCCATTATCATATGGATATACATAGTATATACTTCGACAGGATATCATGTCAAGGCGTCTCTATCCCGGTTTTCCAGCTTCTCTCTCCCCGTCTTTCCAGGCCGCTGGACTTTCCGAAAAGAGTTTGTTATACTTATAACAGATTGCAAGAAATTGGAAAGAAGATGAGAAGGATGATAAAAATGAAGCTGGCGAAGGAGGAGCACGATTTTTCCCACGGCAGCGTGGTTAAGAATATCTGGAGTCTGGCGGTGCCCATGACTCTGGCGCAGCTGGTCAATGTGCTCTACAACATCGTGGACCGCATTTACATCGGCATGATTCCGGAAAATGCCACGCTCTCCATGACCGGGCTGGGGCTCTGCCTGCCCATCATCAGCATGGTGATCGCCTTCGCGAACCTCTACGGCACCGGCGGCGCGCCGCTGTGCTCCATCGAGAGAGGGCGGGGGAATCTGAGGAAGGCCGAGAACATCATGGGAAATTCCTTCACCCTGATGGTTGCCACGGGGGTGCTGTTCACGGTGTTCGGACTTCTGTTCAAACGTCCGCTTCTCTACCTGTTCGGCGCCAGCGATCAGACCTTTCCATTTGCCGACGCCTACATAACCATCTATCTGCTGGGCAGTGTGTTTGTGATGATCGGGCTGGGCATGAACAGCTTTATAAATTCCCAGGGGTTCGGGCGCATCGGCATGTATACGGTGCTTCTGGGGGCGGTTGCAAATATTGTTCTGGATCCGCTGTTTATCTTTGTGTTCGGCATGGGCGTGAGGGGCGCGGCGCTGGCCACGATCATTTCCCAGTTTCTGTCTGCCTTCTGGGTGCTTAAATTTCTGACCGGTAAGAAAACCATTTTGAAGCTGAAGCTTCCTGCCATGCGTTTAAACGGCGAGCTGGTGCGCTCCATCACAGCGCTGGGGCTGTCGGGCTTTACCATGTCCATCACCAATTCGCTGGTGCAGATTCTCTGCAACGCCACGCTGCAGTCCTACGGCGGCGATCTGTACGTGGGCGTGATGACGGTTGTAAATTCTGTCCGCGAGATCATCCAGATGCCTGTGCAGGGAATCACCCACGGTTCCCAGCCGGTGCTGGGCTTCAACTACGGGGCCGGGGAGTATGGACGGGTGAAGACAGGGATAAAATTTGTCTCGGCGGCGGCCATTGTCTACACCACGGTGATGTGGCTGTTTGTCCACGGGATGCCGGAATTTTTCATCCGCATCTTCAACCGCGATCCGGAGCTGGTGGCGGCGGGTATCCCGGCCATGCAGATTTATTTCTTCGGATTTTTCATGATGTCGCTGCAGTTTGCGGGGCAGTCCATCTTTGTGGCGCTGGGGAAATCCAGACGGGCGATTTTCTTTTCCATTTTCAGAAAGGTGATTATCGTGACGCCGCTGACGGTTCTGCTGCCGCAGTTTATGGGGCTTGGGACCAACGGCGTGTTCATGGCGGAGCCCATTTCCAACTTCATCGGCGGGGCGGCCTGCTACGGGACCATGCTGCTCACGGTGTTTAAGGAGCTGAATGCGCCGGACACGGTGAAAAAGGCATAACCACAGGTTATGGGCTTTATTCTGATTCGCCAAAATGCGAGAAAAACATTGACAGGAAAAGGAAATTGGAAGATAATAATTTCAAGAGTTCAGGAAAGGAAGGGAAGTTTTATGTATAATATCAGAATTGAGAGGACAACATGTCCGAAGGAGAAACCAGGTGCGGATAATCCCTTAAAGTTCGGCACCATTTTCACGGACCATATGTTCATCTGTGACTATATCGAGGGACAGGGATGGGTAGATCCCAGAGTGGTTCCTTACCAGCCGCTGAGCCTGGATCCGTCCTGCATGGTATTCCACTATGGCCAGGAGATGTTCGAGGGCTTAAAGGCGTACAGAAGCGAGGACGGCAGGACGCTTATGTTCCGTCCGGACAAGAATATCGAGCGCGCGGCGCGCAGCAATAAGAGACTCTGCATGCCGGAGATCCCGAAGGAGCTCTTCATGGAAGGCCTTCAGGCGGTTGTGGGCATCGATAAGGACTGGGTTCCGACGAAGCCGGGAACTTCCCTTTACGTTCGTCCGTTTATGATCGCGACTGACCCGTTCTTAGGGGTTCGTCCGTCCAGCACATACAAGTTTATGATTATCTTATCCCCGGTGGGCGCCTACTATGAGTCCGGTCTGGATCCGGTGAAAATCTGGATTGAGGACGAGTATGTGAGAGCCGTCAAGGGCGGTATCGGCGAGGCGAAGACCGGCGGCAACTATGTGGCATCCCTGTCCGCACAGGTGAAGGCCCATGACGAGGGCTACGCCCAGGTTCTCTGGCTGGATGGCGTGCACCGCAAGTACATCGAGGAAGTGGGAGCCATGAATATCTTCTTCAAGATCAATGGCGTTGTCGTGACTCCTGAGCTCAACGGAAGTATCCTTCCCGGCGTCACGAGACAGTCCACCATCGATCTGTGCAAGATGTGGGGCATCCCGGTGGAGGAGAAGCGCATCTCCGTGGACGAGATCGTCGAGGCTGCCAAGAGCGGCGCGATGGAGGAGTGCTTCGGCACCGGAACCGCTGCGGTGGTTTCCCCGGTGGGCGAGCTTCGCTATGAGAATGAGAAGATGGTCATTGGCGGCGGCGCGATCGGCCCGGTGACCCAGAGAATTTACGACACCATCACCGGCATCCAGTTAGGCAAGATCGAGGGACCGGAAGGCTGGGTCGTGGAGATCAAATAATATCAGCTTAAGAAAAACAGCGGGGGCGGCCCTCTGAGAGGACCGTCCCTTTTGTGCGTAAACTGGGAGAGAACTCATGGGAGACGTTTTAGTTAAGGCGGCGGCCTTCGTGGCCGTGATTCTGGCCGGATATCTGATGAAGAGGGGCGGACTGTTTAAAAAGGAAGATTTTCATGTCCTGTCGAAGGTGGTCATCTACATCACATTGCCGTCGGCCATTATTTCCAATTTCAGTAAAATGACCATCGACTATTCGCTGCTTCTCATGTGCCTGATCGGCATTTTCTGCAATCTGGTGACCGTGGCCGCCGGATATCTGGTGAATATAAGAAGAAGCGGAGAGCATAAGGCCTTTGACATGCTGAACATGTCGGGTTACAATATAGGAAACTTTACGATGCCGTTTGTCCAGAATTTCTTCGGCCCGGTGGGCTTTGCGGTGACCAGCCTGTTCGATGCGGGAAACGCGGTCATGTGTACGGGACTCACCTACACCGCGGCCTCGGCGGCCATGGCAAGAGGACAGAAAACCACGATCAAGACCATGGCGCGGCAGCTTTTTTCCTCGCTGCCTTTCGACGCCTACATGCTGATGACCGTGCTTTCCTTTCTGCACATCAGCCTGCCGGCGGTGGCCCTCTCCTTTACGGAGACCGTGGGTGGGGCCAATGCGTTTGTGGCTCTGTTCATGACGGGCATCGGGTTTGAACTTAAGCTGGATCGGGAGAACCTGGCGGAGATCGGCAAGACGCTGGCTCTCCGTTACGGGATCGCAGTGATCATGTCCCTGGCGGCCTTTTTCCTGCTTCCGTTTTCGCTGGAGGTGCGCCAGGCGCTGGCGGTCATTGCCTTCGGTCCGGTGTCGTCGGTGGCTCCGGCGTTTTCCGGGCGGCTGGGATTGGACGTGGGGCTGGCCAGCGTTATCAATTCCCTGTCCATCGTGGTCAGCGTCATCTGTATGACGGCTGCACTGATTCTTGTTTTATAGGAAAATCGTTTATAAGGAGGAACTGCTTTTGAACATCCGATTTGAGGGAGATATGGTGGAGAATGCGGAGTCATTTTACCACATGAACTATGCCAATATCGTCTGGGGAAACCGGATGAAGCGGCGCTTTGCCTATGTGGTGCTCCTGGCGCTGGCGCTCTACATGGGAATCTATCAGACCTTTCTGTCCGGGCAGGAGTCCACGAGCCGGGAGTTTCTCATGCTCTGGGGGCTTATCGCGGCCCTGGCCGTGGGAGGATTTTTCTACACCAGAAGGGATGTGCCGCTGGGCGCGGTGGTCAACCGGAAGCTGCTTCGTATGTGTCTTGGCGCAGAGGCGGGGGGCAAGCTGGAGGTCCATTACAGCTTTTACGATGAGAAGTTCCGCGCGGACAGCACGAAAATCAATATTGACGAGGTCTACGCCAATGTGAAGCGCGTGGCGGTGACCAGCAGATATCTGCTTCTCTTTATGGGAAAGGGACGCGTCCACGTCATGCTGCTGGATTCCATAAAGGGCGGTGAGAATGGCCTCGAGGACCTTAAAAAATTTCTCACGGAAAAAACTGGAAAGCCGGTGGAGCGCGTGCCGATGCGGCCGGAAAAGAAGAATTGATTGAAAGATCCTGGGCATATTAAAGGGTGAGTAAAATCATCACAGGAGGTATGAACCATGACAAAGTTAGACTGTAATGTAACCACATGTCTTCACAATTCTGATAACTGCTGCTGCAAGAACGCCATCGTGGTGGAGGGAGCTTCTGCCACCAGACAGTGCGACACCTGCTGCGGCAGCTTCGACGAGAACAAGGGCGGTTCCTTCCGCAACCTGTTCAAGACGCCGGAGAAGAAGCTGAACGTGGAATGTGAGGCCACCAACTGCGTCTACAACTCCAACCGTTTCTGCGTGGCGGAGAGAATCGGCATCACCGGTACCAACGCGAAGACCAGCAGCGAGACGGAGTGCGCGACGTTTAAAGAGAGATAGTTTTCTGGGATGGAGACCACCTGACGAGGGGAAGAATGTCAGGTGGTCTTTTTTATGCATAAAAGGGACATATTTGGGGGAAAGGTATCAAGAATCTTGATAATTAATAGGAAAAACCATCATTTTTATTTCTGAAAAATCTGTGCTATGATTTAAATAATCAAAATATTGAAATTAAATAAGATAAATTCTGAAAAAGAAGGAGGAGAAGTATGGCTGTTGCATTCGTGAGAAAAGCAGACAGTATGCCGGAGTTGAAGGATGGTTTTGGACAGAAAGAGATGCTTGCCGGAACGTACGAGGGCGGCGTGAGAGCGTATCGCTGCGTACTGAAGGCCGGATGCTCTGTCTGTCCGGAAATGCTCCGGGATACACTGCAGATTTTTTGTCTGACCGATGGGATCGGATCGGTGACAACGCCGGAGAGAGCCTTCAGTGTCAATGAGGTTTCATTCTTTGTGCCGGATCCGGATTCCTCATGTGCGATTCATGCTGCTACTGACATGATGTATACCATGTTCGTGGTGGAGCAGAAACAGGCGGATATCGAGCGATACCGGGCGTTTCATATGAAGCTTCCGTTTTTTAGGGGCTTGTCCCAGTGCACGGAGTATGTGCAGGACTGCCATTCTGCAAACTGCCGGAGTTATTCAGTGATTCCCACCAAGCGTCTCTGCCGGGTGCTGATGGGGGTCTGTGAGGCATCGGCGGAAGGAAGCACGGAACCGGAGGGCTGTATGGAAAAGGGACATCCGGCCGTGGCGCAGTGGAATGTGCTGTTCGGGGAGACGGATCTTCTCTTGACGGTGGATGGTGAGAGTGTCAGCCAGCAGGGCGGAGACTTCAGTTATGTGAAGGCTGGCCTGGATCATTCCCTGCAATGTATGCCAGGAAAGACCATTCATTACATATGGTTTGAACATTATGTGCAGGAGAGAGATTATTTAGTGAGCTACCCGAGAAGTTAGGGGGAGATAGGAGGAGAGCGATGATACGCTATATTCCAAATGCGAAACCGTTTCGGCTGGCGGCAATGAACTGCCACTATATCAAATTTCCGCTCAGCTATTTTCTTGACCGGGCAGAGGCGTACGGATTCCGCTGTATCGAATTGTTTGGGGCCATGCCGCATTTTTTCATGGATGACGTGGATGAGGAATTGGTGGAACGGGTGAAAGATGAATGCAGGCGCAGATCTCTGGAGATTGTCAGCCTGTGTCCGGCCCAGGGAGCTTATCCTATGAATATTGCCATTGACGAGGCGCAGATACGGAAAAGAACTGTGACGATATTAAAAAAGGCTCTGCACATTGCGGGAAAGCTTGGGTGTGACACCATGTTAGTCTCTCCTGGATTTGGATATCATAATCAGAAAAAAGAAATCTCCTGGGCTCACAGCAGAGAGTCGCTTAAGGAGCTGGCAAAGACGGCGGAGGACAGCGGAGTGGTGATTGTCATAGAGCCGCTGACTCCCACGACGGCCAATCTGGTGAATACCAGCATAGATGCGTCGCGCATGATCGCCGAGGTTGGCTCGGAGTACGTAAAAAGTATGATGGATATCGGGGTCATGAATTATATGGGGGAGACAGTGGACGACTATTTCCGGAATCTGGGAGATGACCTGAGATATATTCATTTTACCGACGGGCCGGGAGCGCATGTGGCGCTGGGGGACGGAACGTTTCCGATGGCGCAGTACCTTGCAGATATTGAAAGAAACGGTTATAAAGGGGTACTCTCATTTGAAATCAATGACAAGAGGTATCTGTTAAATCCGGATGAGGCCATGGAGAAAAACATACGATGGCTGAAGGAGCACGGGCTCAGCGGCTAGGACAAAAGGGAGGAGGCTGATGAATTTGAAGAAGATACTGGAAGGGTACTGTAAATTCACGGATCGTCTGGTAACGGTGTCGTGGAATATCGCGGCGGTTCTGCTGGGACTTCTGACGGCAGCGCTGGCGGTGCAGATTTTCAGGAGAACCGTCTTAAACTCTCCTATTTTTGGTATTGAGGAGGGAGTGACGGCTGCGATTGTATGGTTTGCGGCTCTGGGGAGCGTGGTGGTGACGAAGGAGAACGGACATGCACAGGTGGAATTTTTCCTCCGGTTTGTCCCTCGGCCTCTTAAGAAACCGGTGAATTCGCTGGCCTATATTTTAGGAGCGTTTGTCAGTGTTCTGATGGCAGAGGGAGGCATCCGGCTCTATAAGGTGCAGAAATTGGCGGTTCCGCAGGGAGGACTTCCCTTCGGGCGGGTATACTATTATGCACTTCCCATGATTGTGATGGGAATTTTGCTGGTTATGGTCTGTATCAGCCACATGATACGGATTTATATGAATAATGAGAAGGCGAGAGAGGGGGGAGACATCATATGAGTATATGGCTGTATCTGCTGTTGTTCCTGGCATTAATGCTTCTGGATGTACCGATCGCGTTTTCAATGATGACGACGACGGCGCTCTATTGCTTTGAAACCGGCAGCAATTTCAGTTTGTTTGCCAACACGATGTCAAATGCCATGGCCAGCTTTACCATGCTGGCGATTCCCACCTTCATCTTTGTGGGATCTTATATGAATCTTCTGGGGTTTTCTGACGATATCTTTGCGTTTGCAAAGGCTCTGGTCGGTCATGTGACCGGCGGACTGGCACATGCCAATGTACTGGCCTCCATGATATTTGCAGGCATGAGCGGCAGTGCCATCGCCGACGCGGGCGGTCTGGGCGCCATCGAGGTGAAGGCCATGACGGAGGCCGGCTATGACGACGGATTTTCTGCGGCCATAACAGCCACCAGTGCCGGAATCGGGCCGATTATACCGCCCAGCATCAGTTTCGTCGTATATGGATCCATGACGTCGATTTCCATACTCACGCTGTTCATGGCGGGATTTGTCCCGGGGGTTCTGATGGGAATCAGCCTTATGATCATGTGTTATATTATGGCGAAGCGGCATCCGGAGATTGCGCCGAAAACTCCGAGACAGCCGCTTACAGATGCAGTAAAATACGGAATCAAGGCGCTGCCGGCCCTTGGTGCTCCGGTTCTTCTTTTGGGAGGAATGAGCGGAGGTATGTTTACTGCCACGGAAGGCGGCGTGATGGCCTCGGTGTATGTCATATTTTTATCCATTATTTTCCGGAGATTTTCTGTGAAACGGTTGTGGGAGGTGCTGCGGTCTTCTGTGACGACCACCACCATGGTGCTGTTCATGATGGGAGCAGGCCAGATATTTAACAATATGATTACTACCTGCGGGCTGATGGATGAGCTGCTGACAGGGATGATGAATCTGGACAGCCCGTTCCTGGTGCTTCTGGCCCTCGATGCCATCCTGCTGTTTGAGGGATGCTTTATGGGAGGTACTTCCATTCTGATTCTGATGACTCCGTTCATTATGAATCTCTCTCTGGAGATGGGATTTGACCTGGTTCATCTGGGAGTGGTGCTGGTGCTTACCACCATGATCGGAGGCACGACGCCGCCCATGGCTCCGGCACTTTTTACGACCTGCAAATGCTGTAACGTGAGCTTTGAAAAGGCGCTGAAGCCGGCTTTGCTGCTTCTGATTCCGCTGGGTGTACTGCTATTGATGCTTACCTATATTCCGGCACTCTCGACGATGCTGCCGACTTTTATGGGATTGATGTAAAAAAGAAGGAGGATACTTTTATGAAGAAAACAATGGCTATGTTACTGGTACTGGGAATGACTATCTCTTCTTTGGCGGGCTGTGGTTCCGGGGAGCCCGGTGGGCAGCAGAATGTGTCGGACAGTGCTGCGCCGGAGACGACAGCGACATCTGGGCCTACGGCAGAAAAACCCATGATTTTAAAGTTTGGAAATTCCAGTGCACCCGACAAGCTGGGCAGTGTGGTGATGGAAAAATTCTGCGAGAATGTGACGGAGCGCACCGGCGGGGCAGTGAAATGCGAGTGGTACCCGTCCAGCCAGCTGGGAGGCGGCACGGCACAGATTGAAGCCACCATGGCCAATAATCAGGGAGGCACGGCGACGGCGCTGGATTCTTATTCCACCTGGTGCAACGATCTGGGAATCCTGTCGGTTCCGTTCCTGTTTGAGGATGCACAGTCCACGCTGGACTTTATGGCATCGGAGAAGGGACAGGCGATGCTCGATATGCTGGCCAACGACGCCAATTTAAAGGTGCTCAATTACGAGTTTGTCCGTCTTCCCCGCGTGCTGATCTCGACGGCAGACATTACCCATCCGTCGGATTTAAAGGGAAAGAAGTTTCGTGTGGCCAATATTCCGCTGCAGGCGAAGATGTTTGAATATTGGGGCGGAACGGTCAATCAGATCGGATTTAATGAGTATCCGGAAGCGCTGATGCAGGGAGTTGTAAACGCAGGTGAGACCAGCAGCGAGTCGTTTTCCACTTCTAAGTTCCATCTGTATGCGCCGTACATTGCGGAGGTGAATTTCCAGTATCCGCTGGACTGCATCGTAATGTCAAATGATATGTATGAGCAGTTGAGCAGTGAGCAGCAGCAGATTCTTTTAGACTGCGCCCAGGAAGCAGCAGACGAGTACAATGAGAAATGCTATGCGGAGTTTGAGGAATACCGTCCGACCATGATCGAAGAGGGAGCCATTTTCCTGGATATCGACAGACAGGAATGGATCGACAGCGTGGATGGATTTTATACCCAGCTCAAGGAAGAGAATTTCTTCAATGATCCGGAGCTTCTGGACTATGCGATCAGCCTGAAGGAAGGGCAGTAGGGCTGGACAGGGCGAAAAATAGCAAAATTTTGCGCCGGCGGAGGTCGGTTTTGCTTCCGACCTCCCTTTTTGCGCCCAAATTCTGGAAAATACAGGCAGGGAGAGGTGACAGATATGAGTTACATGATAGGTGTCGATGTGGGCGGTACATTTACGGATCTTTCCGTGTTTAATGCAGAACGGGATTCCATTTTTAATTATAAATTGAGTTCCACCCCCGGCGATCCGTCCCAGGCCATTGTGGACGGTATACAGGCTGTGCTGGAGCTTTTAAATATTCGGGCGGAGGAAATTGCCTACCTGGCTCATGGGACAACGGTGGCAACCAACGCGCTGATCGAGAAGAAAGGCTCGCGCATCGGGATTATCACGACGGAGGGGATGAAGGATTTGATGGAGATCGGATGGCAGAAACGTCCGAATCTTTACGACCTCCTGCGCCCGAAACCGGTGAGTATTATTCCGCCAGGGTTAAAATGTGAGGTTCCGGAGCGGCTTTTAAGCGACGGGTCAATAAAAACGCCGCTTGATGAGGCAGCCACGGTGAAGGTGATCAATTACCTGAAAAAACAGAAAGTGGAAGGGATCGCTGTGTGTACGCTTTTCAGCTACTTAAATCCCATTCACGAGAACCGGATCAAGGAGCTTATTAAAGAATATTTCCCGGAGGCATATGTCTCGGTCTCCCATGAGCTGGTCCATGAGTTCAGAGAGTATTCCAGAATGAGTACGACGGCGTTAAATGCCTATCTGGGTCCGGTGATGAAAAAATATGTCCAGCATTTTGAGGAGTCTGTGCGGGAAGTGGGCGTGAAAGTAAACCCATATGTCACGCAGTCCAATGGCTCCATCATTTCCATCAGTGAGACCATCGACTGTCCCATCAAGACCGCAGTTTCCGGGCCGTCCGCCGGTGTGATCGGGGCGGCCTATATGGGAGGTCTGTGCGGGCTCGGGAATATTATTACATTTGATATGGGAGGAACCAGTATCGATGTGAGCCTGATTGAAAACGGGAAACCCAAGCTCAGCAATGAGCGTCTGGTCGAGGGATATCCGGCGCGGATTCCGATGATTGATATCATAACTCTGGGCGCAGGAGGAGGCTCCATCGCCAGAATTGACGAGGGCGGAGCATTAAAGGTGGGGCCGCAGAGCGCAGGAGCTACGCCGGGGCCGGCCTGCTACATGCGGGGAGGGGAAGCCCCCTGTGTGACGGACGCCAACATCGTTCTGGGAAAGCTGAACCAGAAAAAGATTCTGGGAGGACGCATGGAGGTGGATATAGAACTCGCAAAGAAGGCGATCCGGGAAAAAATATGCGGCCGTTCATCCCTCACGCTTTCTCAGGCGGCGGCAGGAATCATAAGTGTTGTCAATTCCAATATGATGCGCGCCATCCGCATTGTCAGCGTGGAGCGCGGATATGATGCCAGGGATTTTGCTCTGATGGCTTTCGGCGGAGCAGGTCCGCTTCACGCCTGCGAGGTGGCAGGCGAATTGGGCATCCGCAGAGTGCTGATCCCGCCGAATCCAGGGACGCTGTGCAGTCTGGGCCTTCTGATGGCGGACACGAAATTTGATCTTTCCCGTTCCCGGATGATGCTGGCGATTCCCGAAAATATAGAGGCAGTCAATGCAGTTCTCTCAGAAATGGTGGAGGAAGGAAGCGGCCTTCTGGACAAGGAAAAAATCGCGCAGGATAAACGAAACTTCACGGCCTTCGTGGACGTGCGGTATGAGAGACAGAATTATGAAATCAACATTCCGTTGGATGACTGTGTGATGACGGAGGAAAGACTGAAAGAGACACTGCAGAGATTCCACCGGGCACACGAAAAAAATTTCGGGTATTATAATGAGGATTTCCAGGTACAGTTCGTGAATTTCCGCATTTCTGCCATCGGAGAGATCGAAAAGCCGGCGCTTAAAGAGCAGTCGCTTCAAGCTTGCGCAGTACTCCCTGAGCCCCAGGAGGTGAGAAAGGTGCTGTTTGTCGGAAAAGAGGATTATCTTGATACCCCGGTTTATGGGCGTGAGGACTTCGTGCCGGGACTTGCGGCGGAAGGCCCCATGATCATCGAACAGATGGACTGCACAACGGTGATTCCTCCCGGTTGGAAGGTGCGGGTGGACGGATATATGAATCTGCATGTGGAGCAGGACGGAGGTGGAAAATCATGAAAAACTTGAAACAGACCGATCCGGTGCTGGTGGAAATTGTGGGGAATCTTATGCTCTCCATAGCGGAAGAGACCTGTCTTTCCATAATTAAGAGCGCCTACTCGACTAATATCAAGGAGCGGCGCGACGTGTCGGCGGCGGTGGTAGGGCCGGAGGGAGACCTGGTGGCACAGGCGGATTACCTACCGATCCATCTGAATGCGTTTCTGACTTTTATTCCCTACATATATGATCATTTTGACCGGAAGGGGATTAAGCCCGGCGATATGTTTATCGGAAATGACCCTTATCACGGGGGAGGCAATCATCTGCCCGACATCGTAGTGGCCATGCCTGTGTTCGGCGGCGGAGAGATCATCGGCTGGATCGTGAACATGGCACACCACTCCGATATCGGAGGGATGGTTCCCGGATCCACCTCCAGCTATGCTGACAGTATCTTCCAGGAGGGCATACGGATTCCGGTGATACGTATCTGCAATGAGGGGAAATTAAATGAAGATGTGTTCAACCTCCTGCTTGGAAATACCCGCGTGCGCGAGGAGCGGGAGGGAGATCTGACGGCTCAGATTTCTTCCAACCGCGTGGGCGCCAGAAGGATGGAGGAGGCCTATGAGAAATATGGCGAACGGCTTCTTTCATGTATGGAGGAAATGCAGACATACTCCGAGAGGCGGCTGAGGGCGGCCATCGCAAATGTACCGGACGGCATGTATTCCTACACGGATTATCTGGACGACGGGGGCGATAATGATCCAGATCCGCAGAAGGTATCTGTGGATATCCGGGTGAACGGGGACAGTGTAGTGTTTGATTTCACCAACACATGCAGACAGCTGGCAGCTCCGCTTAATATCTCGTATAATACGTTGCTGGCGTCCTGCTTTTATTCGTTGAAAGCACTGTTTGGCGCGGATATACCGGCCACCAGCGGGATCTTTCGTGTGTTTGATGTGGTGGCTCCTAAAGGCTCGCTTGTGAACCCCATTGATCCGGCACCGTTAGGACTTACCATTAACGCGGCCCAGCGGCTCCCCGATGTGATTTTCGGTGCGCTGGCCGACGTGGCAGGAGATCGGGCTATGGCCGGCTGCAACAGCACATGCCAGACTACCGTGTTCACGAGGGAGGATCCGAAGCGTCCGGGCAGTACGCTGATCTGCCATGAGGCCATCGCTGGAGGTTCGGGAGCCAGCCGGTGGGCGGACGGTCTGAGCGCCGTGCAGGTTCATATGACCAATACCTCCAACATGCCCATCGAGGCCATGGAGACAGAATTTCCAATTCTGATGATAAAGAAATATACGCTTCGCACGGACAGCGGAGGAGCCGGCAGATTCCGGGGAGGTCTGGGCATTGACCGGGAATTTGAGATGCTGATGGACGGTATTTCCTGCAAAGCTACTGGAGACCGGCAGAAATACGCTCCCTACGGATTGGACGGTGGACACGAGGGGGCTACCGGAGCTTTTTACAGGGAACGGGACGGCATTCGCATAAGACTTCCTGGAAAGAGTACGGGAAATAAGATGGAAAAGGGAGAAATTCTGGTGGCGCTGACACCGGGAGCCGGAGGATTCGGAGATCCGAAGCTGAGGGAGCCGGAAAGGGTGCTGGCAGATGTGGCAGATGGTTATGTATCTCTGGAGTCAGCCCGCCGGGATTATGGTGTGGTTGTCCTGAGGGATGCGGACGGAATCTGCGCTCTGGATGCCGAGGCAACCAGAGCGCTCCGAGAAGAGTCTGTATAAATCAGATCAGAAGTTGCAGATGACCCGCCGCCTCTTTCTGGCGGAGATATTCGTAGAGGGATTCCTCAAACAGCTGAAGGCAGGATTCATATCCGGTGCGGGGAATGCGGTGGGTCAGCATGTAGCAGGTTCTGGGCGGCGGTGGACTGGTGAGCCGGTGGAGAGATACATTGCAGGAGGACTGGAGAAACAGGGCCAGCGACATGGGGACCACACACCATAGATCATTGGGTGTCTGGTAAAACTGTTCCACCAGAGGGCCGTCGCCCATGCCGATAGCGGGGGAGCTGAAGTAGCCGAACCACTGGTTCCTCCAATGGATGTAGGTCTGGGAGTATTGAAACAGGAGTTCCTTTTCTGCGTTTAAATCTCCGGGGCGGACCGGTTCGCCGAAGGTGCCGGGAGCCGTGGGAGAGCTGCTGCTTAAGACGACTACATTTTCCTCCGTAAGGAGAGGTTTGTTGATGACGTTGCTGTAGACGGAGGGCAGAACGGAAAAGCCCAGATCCAGCTCACGGTTTTCCAGGGCCGGATAGAGGGCGGCGGACTGCATGGATTTTATCATTAAACGGATTTGCCCCGAGTTTTTCTGAAATATTTTCTGGAGAAGCTCGGGAAACAGGTACTGGATCAGGCTGGGGACAGAGCCGACATAGAAGGAGCGGCTTCCATGCATGGTGTGAAGCTCCTGGGTCTCTGCCCACAGGGCGGTCCATCGCTCTGCAATATGGATAAAATCATGGCCGAAGGGCGTGAGCTCCAGTGTGCGGTGTCCTTTCTGGCGGGTGAACAGGGTGGCGTTCAGCTCCTTTTCCAGCATATTGAGCCGATGGCTTAGGGTGGACTGGGACATATAGAGTGCGCTGGCAGCCTTGGAGAGATTGCGTTTTTCCACCAGTGCGAGAAAAATATTGATATCCTGCTGTGTCATTTATGTAAGCTCCTTTCCGCATGTCATTTTATCCTGTATCTTATTGTACCACAAATTCAGCCAAACGGCAGGGAGGTGTCGTATTTATGATTCAAATTGACAAGATGTGCAAAGAAAATAATGTTTCAAGTATTCCGCTTCTTGAGGGGAGCTGTGACCGTGTGAGTCTTTCCCGTGTGGAAGTGCGGCCGGGGAATATGTGGGAACCGGAGCTTTATCCGTTTCCGGAAACGACACAGATGATTTTGTTTCTAAGAGGAAAGGGATATGTGGCTGCAGATAAAAAGGCTTATAATATCTGCGGACCGGCGCTCTTTGTTCCTGGATTCGACCGGGAGAAGGTACGGGTGAGTGCGGCGGGTGGGCCGCTTGTCTGTCTTCGCATTGTCAGCCGGATGAATGAGGAGGACTGTGCACAGATAAAGAAAAGCCATATGGTATTTCCACGGTTCAGACCATTTTCGCAGGCGTGGGAGCATACCATGAATACGATTGATGATCCTGGATCGAATACGAGAGCCTTTGTGCTGATTGAGAACAGAAAGCTGGGGGCGAATAATATGGGGATTTTTTGTTCGGAGCCTGGGAGCGCGAAAATTAATGCAGATATCCTCCCAGCCTATGATCAGTTTGTCATAGGACTGGAGGGAGCATGCTGTACGCTTTATGCCGGAAATGAATCTGTCGCTTTTGGTGAGGGAGATGTGGCATTTATCCCTAGAAACACGGAATTTCGCTTTGACTGCGGGGAGAGCGGAAGGATTCACCATCTGTGGTACAGCTTAAACCGTGCCTACGATCAGGACAGGGAGGGATAAAAATGAGTATAAGGCTTTTAAAGGGCGGCTCTATTGTGCCGCATTTCGATGAAAACGGTCTGTCCCATGAGCCCATGATGGCAGACGCCAATCCGGAGGCCAGGCTTTATGAATGCGTGCTTCGGGCCGGAGCGACCTGGGAGCCGGAGCTGTTTGGATTTCGGGAGAAGATTCAGATGTTTTTCTTTACAGGCGGAGACGGATACATAGAGGCTGAGGCGCAGGTATGGAACATTGAACAGGGAGTCTTTGTACCTAACTATGACAGGGAGAGGATTGTCATACGGGCAGGGGATGAGGATGTTCATTTCCTTCATATTATAGGAGATTTGAACGATTATGACAGAAAGACCATGGCCAGATGGTGCATCAAGCTTCCGCGTTTCAGAAATTTTGAACAGTGTGTGCAGTATACAGAAGGGTTTACCGGAGATGCGGGTTCCAACGTAACTTCCCGTCTTCTGATCGAGGGACGTGCGTTCGGTCGCTGGAGTATGGGATGGAACCATGGGGAAGGCCCCACATTCATTGGCGAGCATATTCATAAGCACCTAGTTCAGTGGTATTATGTGCTTCCGGACGGCTTTTTTACTTATATCGCTGGAGGAAAGAAAGAGGATATGGAGCCGGGATCGCTGTCTTACACGGAAGCGAATACCTATCATGGCTCCATGTCGCCGGTGGGAAAAAGGATTAACTATATCTGGCTGGAGCTGGCCACAAATGGGTATCCGGAGGGGCCGGATGGATTCCCGGGGCTATAAAAGAATATCGGTTTTTTGTGAAGGAAGAGTTCCTTTACTCCTTTTATGTGTTTTTTTGGAAAATAATCCCGAATTTTAATTGCAACTGCAGAGGGGGGTGATTATAATAGAAGAAAGTTATGGAAAAAAAGATGTTTTGATGTTTGAGGGGAAAATCAATGGAAGAGAGACAAAAGAGATTTTTTCTGTGGAAAAAGGGAGAAGCAGTCTTTGATAATGTAATCGCTATTTTTTTGATTTTTGTTCTTTTGATCGCTGTATTTGCATTGATATACAATATTGGGTTGAATCCATTTGATGGTCAGGTTGAGAAAATAATAGAGAAATTTAAGACGGATGAATATGTTATTCCGTACTATATTGCTGAGAGATATTGTATTTGGATTAATATGAGAAGCTTTTATTTTATGTTGGCATATGGACTGGAATTGCTGGCATTTATTGCGAGTATTATGACCGTTTTTTATGCAGCAAAAGATAGCAATTTGGGTGATAATAAGAACAATAAGAGGATCGTATTTTTGTCATTATTATCAGTTTGTTTTTCGGTTGCAAACATGTATGCAAGGCCGCAGTCTATAGCATATATGGCTCAACATACATGGCGTAGTCTTGATTCAGCTATTGTAGAAACGATAAATGATGAAACTCTCGATGCACAAGAAAAAGATAAAAGACTGGCAAATTGTGTAATTGAATTAGAAGCATATATAGAGACTTATGAAAGATAGTAAATAGCCGGACATATATATTTTTTGAATTCGAATATTTTTGTCTGCCCCCTTGACAAATCCCCCCACCCATGGTAAACTACCAAAAGTTGTTAACTACAACACACAGGAAAGCAGGTATCCACCTCACCTCGGCACAGCGGTGACCCGGGTTCATATTAAAGGCTCTGTTTATGCAGGGATGTATTTAGTATGGTGGATAGAAGTTTTCTATCTGCTTTTTTATTGCAGGATTGAAACGATCATTTTACAAGAATTTGGAGGTGCACGGTTATTAGCGAGTTAATGATTAACGAACAGATTCGAGATAAGGAAGTTCGTTTGATTGGTGAGAACGGAGAACAGTTAGGCATCATGTCAGCCAAGGAAGCCTACAAGCTGGCAAAGGACGCAGAGCTTGACTTAGTGAAGATCGCTCCGACGGCGAAGCCGCCCGTATGCAAGATTATCGACTACGGTAAGTACAAGTACGAGATGGCGAGAAAAGAAAAAGACGCGAGAAAGAAGCAGAAGACCATTGAAGTCAAGGAAGTCCGCTTATCGCCAAACATTGACACCAATGACTTGAAGACCAAGATGGGCGCGGCCAGGAAGTTCCTGGAGAAAGGCGACAAGGTAAAGGTCACCCTGCGTTTCAGAGGTCGTGAGATGGCGCACATGTCAAAATCCAAATACATCCTTGACGATTTCGCCGAGGAGCTGTCCGATATCGCCACCATCGACAAACCGTCCAAGGTGGAGGGCCGGACCATGGTCATGTTTTTAACTGCAAAACGTTAAAATAGATAACGATTAAGGAGGAAAATACAATGCCTAAAATGAAGACAAGCAGAGCAGCTGCTAAGCGTTTCAAAACAACCGGAACTGGAAAGTTAGTGAGAAACAAAGCTTACAAATCCCACATTCTGACCAAGAAATCTACCAAGAGAAAGAGAAACCTCAGAAAAGATATCGTCACCGATGCAACCAACGCAAAGGTAATGAAGAAGATCTTACCGTATTTATAGGATTTGGGATTAAGAAGGAGGAAATGACCGATGGCAAGAATTAAAGGCGGTATGAACGCTAAGAAAAAACACAACAGAGTGCTCAAGATGGCTAAGGGCTACAGAGGCGCTCGTTCCAAACAGTATAGAGTTGCAAAGCAGTCTGTAATGAGAGCTTTAACCAGCGCTTACGCAGGCAGAAAAGAGAGAAAGAGACAGTTCAGACAGCTCTGGATCGCACGTATCAACGCTGCAGCCCGCATCAACGGCTTATCCTACAGCAAGTTCATGTACGGCTTAAAGCAGGCCGGCGTAGAGATGAACAGAAAGATTCTCTCCGACATGGCAATCAGTGACGCAGAGGGCTTCGCAAAGTTAGCAGAGCTTGCAAAGAGCAAACTGGCTTAATCCAGTACGACTGGTTTATAATGATGAAGAAAGCGCTTTCCGGGTTTGAAAAGGTCTGGCGGGCGCTTTTTCGCATGTAATAGGGATGGCGTATTCTATCAGATGAAAACATCATAGATGTTTTTTTCGGATATGCTTGAGATAATTTTTCTGAAAGTCTCGAATGTTTCCGAAGAATTCCATCTCGGAATTCGAAAAGGTATGGGAAATGGATTTTTCGGCGAGCAGTTCCATTGTGCATATGTGAGGATTTTTGTCAGTTCAATTTGACCGTTGTCATAGTAAATGATGACTTTGTTAAAGCTATTCCAGAAAGATTCATTAGAGTGTAAAATACTGGAGATTTCCCTGGAAAGCCGGGATGTCATTGAAAGTGTATCGGAGCATTCGCATTTTTTGATTTTGGCACAGACGTAGTGTATATTTAACCTTCGCACGAAATTAAAAAGGGCATTGAACAGTCGCTTGCGGGTTTCTGTAAGATCGTTGGCATATGTAGATTCCCGGCGGATGAGTGGGCCAGTGTGGACTGCGTGCTGAGAGTATCCAAGATTCGACATATGTGTTTCAAACGCAGAAATATTTTCTGAGATGTCTGTGTCCTGGGAGTGTAGGATCATTGCGACAAGGTAATAGGGAGAATGCGGGGCGTGGGGACCAAAATCACCAGATTCGTCTACAAATACGCTTAATGTTTTTTCTGACATATATATCTTCCTGTAAGTGGATAAAAATGGGGAAATTCAAATGGCAAAGAAAAATGTGATTGGGGAAATAAAGATGGCGGGGAAATTCCCCGCCGCTCGGTGGACCAGGGTCTCTCGACTAGCCCGATCAGTGATGTCACTGCTTCTAATTCACTATATACATATCCTACAAAATAAACACAAATATGTCAAGAAAATTTTTTGCGGCGACCAAGCGCAAGCAAATTGATGTGACGCCGCTTTCTCTCATTCATTCGCCGCGGCCGCTTTCTGCAGATCCAATTCCCGGCACAGCTCGTCCCGGTAGGCCGGATCCCGCACGGCGCGCTCCAGGTCGTCGTAACGTTTGGCTTTTAAAAGATACTGGGCGAGCGCCATGCCCTCAGCCAACCCCTCGGCCTTTCCATCCATTCTCTCATAAAGCTTTTCTTCCCATGCCTGCATATACTTCACTCCATATTCTTCACTGGCTTTGACCTCGCTGACCCTGTGGTGCAATTCCTGCACCTTTTCACTGCTGCACGTGCGGGCCATCTCGTCCGAGCTGTCCTCAATGTAGTGCAGAAGCTCCGCCAGCTCCTGGCTCACCTCGCCGTCGTTGGTGCCGCGGGTGTTTAGGAAAATCCGGGTGATCCCGTCGTTCAGATACAGATCCGGCTCCTCCTCACAGCGCATCTTAAATGTATACCGGTATCTGCCGCGCCCCCATAGGTCGAAAGGGGTGATCATAATCAGAAATGACTCCGGCAGGGGGTGAAAGTTCATGCCTTCCCCCGGCGGCAGCAATGTGCTGTCGATGAGTGCCTGGTAGAAACGGCTCCGCTTCGCCAGGCCTCCCGTGTTCCGCTTCTGCACCTCCGCGTCGTAGATCCGGTTTTTGTCGTCTGCGCTGTAGACGTCCAGACGGATGGAGCGGAGCCATGGCATCGTGCGAAACTCCTTCTCCACTTCTCCCGGCTGTCGGAGCGACACCTCCTCGCCCATGATGATGGACAGCGCCAGCTCCAGCGACCGCTTATCCTCCATAACGCTGGCAAATAAAAAACGGTCGAGCAAGGTCAGATTGTTTAACTGTTTCGTGGGTGTTCTCAAAAACATCTCTCCTTCCATTATAGACAGTGAAATGTTCCGTTTCAATGCGGAAAATTCCCTGAAAGATAAAAAGATACGGAATACATCGAGGGACTCCCCGAGAGAACCCGGCGGTCGAACGCCGCCTGAAATTCACAAGTCAGATGACTGTGATTTCATTATATCAGACCGGCGGCGGATGTCAATGGGACTTTGGGTGAAACTGGCGGCGGCCGGCGAAGCTTTTCAGCGGGACGCCTTTTTCTTACAATCTTCTTAAAGTCCCACATTTTAAATTGCGGGGCGTGTGGAAAGGTGTTAAAATAAAACATACATTTGCGCATAAAAAGACGCTGCATTTAGGAGATACATAGATGAAAAAGATATTAAGTACGATGGCCGCCTTCGTTCTGGCGGCCCAGATGTGCCTGTTTCCGGCCTACGCCGCGCCGGAATGGCCGAATGATACGGGAGTTCTGGCGGAGGGCGGCATCGTCATCGACGCCGACTCCGGGGCCATGCTGTTCGGGCAGAATGTGAGGCTGCAGTATTATCCGGCCAGCATCACGAAGATTCTGACGGCCCTGGTGGTTCTTGAGAACGCATCCCTGGACGAGCAGGTGAGCTTCTCCCACGAGGCGGTCTACGACGTGGAGGAGGGGAGCGGCAACAAGGTGGGCCTGGAGGAGGGCGACGTGCTCTCTGTAGAGGACTGCCTCTATGCGATGCTTCTGATGTCCTCCAACCAGGCGGCCAACGCGCTGGCGGAGCACGTGGGCGGCAGCCGGCAGGGCTTTGTGGACATGATGAACGCCCGCATCGCCCAGATCGGATGCACCGGGAGCCAGTTCAGAAACCCGTCGGGGCTCAACGATCCGGAGCAGGTGGTGACGCCCTACGACATGGCGATGATCGCCAGGGAGGCCTTTGACAATGAGGCGCTTCTGGAGATCGCTTCCGCCAGAAGCTACCGCCTGCCGGCGACGATCAATAACCCGGAGGGACGCAGCCTCACGGCGGAGTGCCGCATTCTCAACACCACGGATCCCGACAGCCAGTATTATTTCCCGGACGCTGTCGCAGCCAAGACCGGGTATACCTCCCTGGCGGGAAACACGCTGGTGCTCTACGCAGAGCGGGACGGCAGGAGTGTCATCTCCGTTGTGTTAAAGGGGAGCCAGCCCCAATATTATTTTGATTCGATCAGTCTTCTTGATTTTGGCTTGAGACAATTTCAGAATGTGAATATACTGGAACATGATCCCGGCTTTACCTCCGGCGAGGAGTCTGTGACCATCGGGGACAGAACCTTCGCCCCGTCGGAGCTTTCGATGGACGCTGATGCGGTTATTACCATTCCCGATGACGCAGCGTTCACCGACGCGGTCCGCTCTGTGGTGACGGAGCTTCCGTCCTATGCCCCCGCGGGAGCTGTGGCACTCATACAGTATCATTACAATGACCGGAAGGTGGGGGAGGTCTACCTTATCGAGAAGGCGGCAGCGGAGGCTGCAGCCGCGGCCGCGCAGGCACAGGCAGGAGACGGGGAAACGTCAGAAGCAGACGCGGATGCAGCGCTTTCTGATACGGAGACCGAACCGGCAGAGCAGCCTAAGGCCGCCGTTCCCGCCGCCACCGGCAGTGAACCCGAGGGACAGGGCGGATTTCCTGTGGGCATCGCTGCTGCACTGGGTATCGTGGCACTGGCCGGAGGCGGAGGAGTATTCTTTGTCATGCACCGCCGCGCCGAGGAGGCGCGCCAGGCGGCCCTGCGCAGGCAGAGGAGAAGAGAACGTCTCATGGAGGATGGCTGCGAGGAGGAGTTTGAGCGGCTGCTTAAAGAGCGCTTGAACCGCCCGGCCGCCGGGAGAAGCGAGAGAAGCGGAAAACGCGAAGGAACAGAAAGAAACGGAAGAACAGAAAGAAACGGAAGAACAGAGAGAAACGAAAGAGCAGAAAAACGCGGGACAACGGAGAACGACGAGTAAAACATTCAGATGACAAACGCGGCGGCGCCGCAAAAGCAGAAGGGACTTTTATGATTCCGGCTTTTGCGGCGCCGCCGCGTCTGTTTTATGTGAAAATTTATGTCAGGCCGCCGCCGTTTTTAACTGTGAGTACAGCACCGCCACGTCTCCATTCTCCAACCGTGTGCTTCCCGAAGGAATGATGGCGCGGTCGCCGCGCTTGACCATGACGATGATGGTGTTTTTCTTAAACGGGACGTCACAGATCTGTTTCCCGAACCACCGGTGGGAGGGGGTGATGGAAATTTCCTTGAGCCGGATGGTCTCCGTATCCTGGTAACCCATGGCGGCCAGGATCAGAAGATCGTTCTCCTCGATGACGGTGTCGCCCTTGGGCACCACCACCTTATCGCCCCGCTGGATCGCGGCCAGCAGCGTGTCGGGAACCAGCGTCAGATCCTTGATGGCGTTCCCGATCCAGGGATGCCCGGCCGTGATCGGCAGCTGGATAAACTGTACTTCCGTCTCGTCCACGTAGTCGGTGAAGGTCCGGAGTACGTCGCTGTTCTCATCGATCATGTTCACTTTCCTGGACAGGATCGGCAGGAGTGTGCCCTGCAGGATGATGGAGTAGAGGACGACGCAGAACACGATATGGTAAATGTCCCCGCCCGCAAAGCTGTCATTTACGGTCACCATGATGGCGAACACGATGGAAGCGGCTCCTCTGAGGCCTGCCCAGGAAATCACGGCAAACTGTCCGAGGGAGGGCTTAAAGGGAGCCAGCAGCACGCCGATGACCAGCGGGCGCGCCGCGAAGGTCATGAAGGTGGCGATGGCGACGGCCGGCAGCAGGACCGACGGCAGCCGTGAGGGGAAGGATAAAAGCCCCAGCAGGAAGAAGATCAGCATCTGCATCAGCCCGTTGAAGGTGTCAAAGAACGTGGACAGATTTTTCTGGTTGTTCAGATTGCTGTTTCCCAGGATGATTCCCATGATGTAAACGCTTAAATGGTTCTTTCCATTATTAGTTGATTTCAATGTGAAAAAGTTCATGAAACAATACTT